>MDTF01017316.1_pt1 | contig 23229 bp, 20 predicted proteins | sample 811191 | NCBI WGS metagenome assembly MDTF01 (sample SAMN05326649, study PRJNA326480) | marine metagenome | isolation source: seawater | place: Southern Ocean | collected 2011
TGTTAGAAGCAACTGTTTACTTCCAGGAGGAGTCCAAACTGACCAGGATGATGTCTTTATAAATAAGTTAACCAACCTTATCCCTTTAAAAAGAATGGCTAAAAAGAATGAGTATCAAGCTGCTTTAATATTTCTTTTATCAGATGCATCTAGTTACATGACTGGATCACAGCTTGTGATCGATGGCGGAAGATCAGCCTGGTAGCGTTAATAAATAATTTATTGATATCTTTAATTAAATGAATGTAAATCTTATATTTAAAAAACCATTTCATACTGATGTAGTTCTACTTTATCCAAATCAAGAGGATTTATTCAGGAAATATGTTTTTCGCGAGATACCATTTCAAACCATTGATGTAGGTTCATGGATCTGCCTGCATCCTTCTATATTATTTAGAACTTTAAAGCTTTTAATATCGATTAAATTAAACATTAAACCTAGCTTAATAATAAAAGATATCTATGAAAAACACTTGCAGGCTTATATTGAATCAATAGAACCAAAGGTTGTTATTACATTTATTGATGATAGTGGAGTGTTCCATAGATTAAGCAGAAATTGTCATAGTTCCTACTTCATGGCTATCCAAAATGGAATGAGACCAAATTGTTACTTTAAATATCTTTTACCAAAATATCCAAATAGAGGATCTTTAACTTCCATGACAAATTATTTCTGTCATGGGACTGGTGATATAGAGTCTTTTAGAAGCAGGGGTCATAAAATAGATAATTATTTTCCCATTGGCTCTCTTGTGGGAGGCGTGTATTGGAAAGAAATAAGTCAAAAAGCTGAACAAGTCTATGATATTTGCTATATATCGTCGTGGGTTAGCACTGAAAAAAAGCCTAGTCCAGATAATACAGATGCTATGAATTATTATTTAGCTGACACAAAGGCATCAGAAGTGCTGGAGAAAAATATTAAAAAATTAATAGCTGAAAATAAATATTCAGTAATAGTAGCTCTTAAATATGATTCTTCAAAAGAAGAGATGGAATATTTTTATAGTATATTTGGAGATTCAGTAGAGTATCAGTCAGCAGATAAAAATAACTTTTCAACCTATAAAGCAATTGATAAATCACAAATGACACTAACAACATACTCTACTTGTGCTGCAGAGGCTCTTGGAATTGGAAAAAGAGCATTATTTGCAAATGGTTCTGGCGATGACTCCATTACAATTAAAGAATCAGGATTTTGTAGCTTTGAAGGAAGCAGTTATCCAGATTTTAGACAAAAAATTAATAAAATTCTTAATTTAACCGATAGAGAATATAGCAATGAAATGAATGATGCTAGAAAAAAATTAATGAACTATGATTTATCTGAACTGCCTCACGATAAATTATACACAATCATTAAAAATAATTTAGATAATAGAGATAGAGGGTAAGACTGCGAGATTTATAAGGAGAGTATGCTATGGGAAATAAATATTTTTTTAAAGAGGAAGAAGCCAATGAATGGTTTAAAAGAAATAAAGATGTATCTGAACAAAATAATCTAGATGAACCTATATCTTTATTATGTAATTTGATGAAAGAGTCTCCCTTTATCTTCTTTTTAAGGAAGTAAATTAAAATATCACAAAGTAATTTTAATATGATTTATAAATTTATCATCAATTAACTATGAAAAAAGCAATACTGACTGGAAGCAATAAAAGTTTTATAAAACTCCAAAATCTTCATAAAATTCTAAATGCTGAGCTAATTTTATTAAAGCCAGATTTCTCATTAATTAAAAATACTTCAGATCATGCGCCTTCTGCAATTGCTGATAATCTTGATAAAGAGCTAGTAAAAAAGGCAACCCGGGATATTCATAATGTTCTTGAGTCATGGTATAGAGATAAAGAATTAAAAGATCTTAGTATTAATAATAAGTGCTCTTTTGGATTAGTTTTTGAGTCCTCCATTGAGTTATTATTTTATAACCTTTCCCAAACATATCTTGGGTTACTAGAATTAAGTAATAATTATGATGAAATTTTTCTAGAAAAACGTGAAGACCCTAGAAAGGTATTTGTTGCAGAATGGCTAAATAAAAATAAAGGCTTTTCTTTTATAATTCTTGATTCAAATAAGAAAAATAATAAACCTACTCCATTTGATCCAATGATGGGCTTTAGGGATTTAAAAGATCATCTTAAAGGTAATTTTTTAGACTCAATACTTAAAAAATTATTTAAAGTGATCCAATCTAAACCAAAGAATTCAGTATTTATAATGGATGCAGGTAAATTAGATGGATACTTAGATTATTCAAAATCATCTGATTCTAAATTTGACTTAATTCTTCCAATTAGAAAAAATATTAAATTTGCTTTAGGGCATACTATTTTTTGGAAAAGAACTTCAGTGCGGAAAAAAGATAATAAAATAGCTATGAGTATTAAAAATATAAGCACGAATGGCTGGAACAATGAAACTGATGTTATACCAATTGATCTCTTAAAAGAAGCAATTGATTTTTTTACTTTACCATTTTGGCCAATGGCTAAAAGTTATCTAAATTTATACATAGAATTATTTCAATACTATCAACCAAAAGCTGCATTATTTGGTAGTGATGGAACTGAGATTCCTATATTGGCAGCTTATGCTGCTTCCCAGTCTAATATTCCTACACTAGTAATGCCTCACGGAATTCCAGTTTGGGGTGGGTCTAATATGCATAAAAATAAAGAGGGTCCTTTTGATTATTATTGTTCAATAGGCCCTTATGATAAAAAGAACTATTTGATTAATGGGGTCAGGTCTGAGAAGGTTTTAGATGGAAAATTACCATGGTTTTCAAAATCATCATTCAATCATATAAAGCTTAAACATAGTAAGAATATTAAAAAAACTGCAATACTTCTTCCATTAGATACAGGATTTTCAATTAATTTAAATACAACTGCTATTCATCAACATCTAATAGATATGATTGCTGTATGCAAAAAGTGTGATATTGATATTTTTGCTATTAAGTTTAGAAGTAAATACGAGCTTGAAGCATTTGGGTTAAAAGAAGGAAAAAATAAAATACTTGGTCATGATATTAATGCATATGGTGCATATGGAAATTTATCAGATTATTTTAAGGATATAGATATAGTTATAGGGCCCTTTAATTCAGCTACAGCAGAGTGTGCATTAGTTAATATTGATTATTATATCTATCATGATTACTCCATTTATGACAATAATCCAAATATGCATAAAACGCCGCCAACAATTACTCACATAGCTTTTGACAAGAAAGCCCTAGAGAAAAATATACTAAATAATAAGAAGTTTAAAGATCAATATTCCAAAACTACTTTAGTTAATATAAGTTCAAATTTTGAAGATGCTTGCAAAGACTTGGATAATATTTTTCAAGGTATATCTTTAAAATGAGTAGTTAGCCTAATGATACTTTTTTCATATATTAGTTTAATAGTTATTGCATTATTTACTTTGGTATTAAATTTTAAAAATAGATTTCTAATACTATTCTATGTAGGCTCTCTTAGCATTTTATGGTCACTTCTAATGAGAACTGCTGATCTAAATGCAGATTTTACTTACTACACTTTTATGATGACTGAAAAAGAGTATATAAGCGTATTTTTAGCAAATATTAATCAGCCTGTATTGTATTCTGTCCATTGGTATCTTCATAGCTTAATCAATAACACCTATTTGACATGGGTAGTAAGTGATTTAATGTTATTGTTTATTTTTTATCATGCATTACAGAATCTCAGATATACCTTTGATATATCAATAAACAACGATCATTTAAGAAGGTTTTATCCTGCAATTTTTTTTATTCTATTAGTCTCATGGCCATACTTCATAGGATTCAATCTAACATATCGACAATTTGCTGGCACAGTGATTCTTTTGTATGGTCTAGGCAAAATTAGACATCATAAAGTACAAGCTTCTGTAATTTTTATAATCTCAGTTTTTACTCATAATGCAATGTTTTTCTTTGCACCTTTAATGGGGTTCTTATCAAAGAATACTTTTTTAAGGTACCTTTCATACATTTTTGTATTGATGCTCCCATATTTGCTAATTCAATCATCTAGTTATGGGGAATATGCATATGTAGGATTAATATTGGCTACACTATATCCTTTGACTATATCAACTATATGTTTTGCGATACTTTTAATAGTAAACGGAAAAAGCATTAAATTAAAATCAGAGTTCACATTATCTTTCTTATATATTCCATATCTTTCAATACTGAGTTGGCTTTTATTGGATAATGGTGCGGCTGAAAGATTTGGTGTGCTTAGCTTATCTATTCTGCTTCCGATATTTATGATCTTTATTGTAAACCAAGTAAAAAATAAGTATTTAGTTCTTGCTTGCGTTCTAGCAATTTCAATCATGCCCATCTTTTTATTTTATAATTCAATGATTATATAAATTTCTCTGCTTTTACTTAGATTTAATGTAATTTAATACATGATTAATAATAAAAATATATAATGGATTATTAATCTCTTTTGGGTTTTTATAATTCATCTATATGAAAAAACTGGATGTAAATTTATCATATGATCAAAGAATCTAAATTTTATTTGCTAGCCTCGTTTTTAACTGTCGCAGTAAATTTTCTTACCTTACCCTTTTTTACACAGTATCTTTCTCCTGCAGACTATGGAGTTATTGGTTTATTCTTAGTATTTGGTAATGTGGTAACAAACTTATTTGCATTTGGCTTAAACACCGCGACTTATGGACTCTTTTTTAGGTCTACAATAGAAGATTTTAGAATCTTAAATTTTACTATTGTATTATTTTTGAGCTTTATCTTTTCAGCGATAGGGTTCTTTTTAATTTTCCCTTTTGCTGAAAATATAGCATCTGTAGTGTTTAACAATGAGCTAAATCAGAATTTAATCAAGCTTTCTTTTCTTAATGGATGTATTAGTTATTTTTATATTTTTTATGGCCAACTTCTTGTTGCTCAAGAAAAATCAATGGCCTTTTCGTTATTAGCTATTGTTCAAGTAATAACAAATGCATCAATTACTTTTTATCTTATCCTTTGGCACTCGCTCACATTTATGGCTGCAGTTTACGGTGCACTGATAGCAAATTTTATCGTCCTCATCATGGTTTTAATTATTAATAGAAATTTATTTTTTATAAATTTTTCTATCACGAACCTTAAGGCAGCTCTAAAGTTTGGTATTCCAGAAGTTCCAAATACGTTAGTTAGTCTTTTATATGGAACGTTTGATAAATTAATGCTTGTTAATTATAAAGGCCTTTCTGATGTAGGCCATTATGATTTTGGAAATAAATTTGCAGGAATTTTAAAGATATTTATAGATGCAATTGGAAAGAGTTTTTCACCTTATTTCCTTAAAAATGCATCAAGTAATACAGGCGCTGCAAAGCAGGAGATCGTAAAAACTTTTTATGAAATATTTGTAATCTACGGGTTTATAGGCATAGGTATTTCTTTATTTTCAGAGGAAGCGCTTATTATTCTTACAACAGAAGATTTTTATGTTGCAAAATACCTTGTCCCAATACTAGTAATCTATTTTATATTTGGAGCATTAAATCAGATTTCTATGAATCAATTTATACATGCTCAGGCATTATATTATTTAGCTCCAATATCTTTACTTGGATTATTCATCAACCTTATAGCAAACATTTTATTAATTCCTACATATGGTGCTATTGGAGCAGCAATAGCAACATCTTTTGCAGCAATAGCAACATCTCTTATTCAACTCTACTTTGCAAATAAGGCCTATCCGCTGCCAATCAATTATAAGAATTTAATTACATTATTATTCATAATTATTGTTTCTCTTATATCGTGCTATTTAGTTATATTTATTGAGGAAACCTATATAATTAAATTTCTTCTCAAGATATTAATATTAACGTTATACACTTTACTGGTTGCTAAGTTTAAATTTATTAATATAAGAAGCATTAAAAAGCATTTTAACTTTTAAAACAATGATAAAATATCCCAATATTATGGGTTTTCAAAGCAGTGATTAATTTAAATAATTTTTTTTCTAGTTTCATACCATCTATAAAATTTTGTATAACCAATCTACTTTCTCTATTTTTTATACCATTAACTTATCTTTTACCAAAAGGTAATATTATTATCTTAGGTACTTATAGCAGAAATAGATATTGTGAAAATACTAAATATTTATATGAATATCTCCATAATAAGAAAGAATTTAAAGTTTTTTGGATCACTGATAATAAGGAGATAATGAATCACCTAGATCAACTGAGCATGAATTATATTGGCTTTAGATCACCATTAAAGATGTTATGGATATGCCTAAGAGCTAAAATGGTTATAGATTCAGGAACTAAGCCTTTCGATCTCTTTAATATATTAAGTACACAAAAAACTATAAAAATAACTACATTACATGGCAATGGCCCTAAAGCTAATTTTTCAAGATTTCATCCGCCTGACAACAATAGAATAGCAATTCAACAAATAGAAAGTCACTATCAATTTGATTTTGTTAATTATCCATCTGAATACTCGGCAATTAAAGTCGCTAGAAGAAATCATTTACTGCCTAATGAAAAAATAATATCACTTGGTTATCCAAGATGCGATAATTTTTTTGATGAAGAATATAGCAAGGAAAGGCTTCAAAAAAAAGAGATAGTTAAAACTATATGTCCAAAATACATAGATGGCTCTAAGATAATTTTTTATACCCCGACATGGCGTCCTTATGACTTTTGCTTCCCTTTGAATTTAATGGATGGATTAGATTTAGACATTTTTAATTCATGGCTGGAAGATAGAAATCTTTACTTTTTCTTTTCAATTCATACAGCTCATTATCCTGAAAATATACCTAATACATTTAACAGGATTATATATATTAATACCGATGAGATGCCACTTTTTGATACAAATGCATTTATGCTTGAAGTCGATATTCTTTTAAATGATTATGCCACTACAAGCACTGAATTTGCCTTACTTAATCGCCCTCAATTATTCTTTATGCCAGACTATGATTATTATGAAGTTGAAAAAGGTTTTGTAGAAGATTATAAAGCACTTTTAGTTGGAGATGAGGTAAAAAACTTCACTCAATTTAAAGAAATATTAAATCAAATACTGCTTGATGAAGTAAAATATATATCTAAATTTGCAAAAAATAGAAATGAATTACTTTGCAAATATTATGACCTTGATGACGGAAGCTCTTCTTATAGATTTTATTCTTTCATCAAAAAGATATTAATTAGTTAAGATTTTATTAAGGAAATTATTATGAAAAAAGTTTACGTAGGTATGAGTGCTGATCTAGTTCATCCAGGGCATATTAATATTCTTAATGAGGCGAGTAAGCTCGGAGATGTCATAGTTGGACTATTAACTGATGAAGCTATTGCAAGTTATAAGCGTATTCCAAATATGACGTTTGAACAAAGAAAAATAGTAATAGAAAATATAAAAACTGTTAAGAAGGTAGTTCCTCAAAAAACTCTAGATTATTCTGAAAACCTTAACAATATTAAGCCTGATTTTGTTGTACATGGAGATGATTGGAAGGGTGGAATTCAGAGTAGAACACGAAAAAAGGTTATTGAAACTCTAGGGGAGTGGGGAGGAGAATTGGTGGAGATCCCTTACACTAAAAATATATCCTCAACTAAATTAAATAATGCAATCAAAGAGGTGGGAACTACTCCATCTATTAGATCTTCTTACTTAAGACGAATGCTGGAAGTTAAACCTCTTATAAGGGTTAATGAAGTTCACCATGGCTTGTCAGGACTCATCACAGAAAAAACTTTTGTTGACAGAGATGGGCAATCTATTGGTTTTGATGCAATGTGGTCAAGCAGCTTAACGGACTCTGCTGCTAAGGGAAAACCAGACATTGAAGCAATTGATATGACATCTAGAATGCAGTCGGTAAATGATATATTTGAAGTAACCACTCTTCCAATGATTTTTGATGGCGATACTGGTGGAAAGGTAGAGCACTTTTCATACACAGTAAGATCTCTTGAGAGATTGGGCGTATCTGCTGTGATGATTGAAGATAAGACTGGCCTAAAGAAAAATTCTCTTTTTGGAACCGAAGCTCAACAAACTCAGGATACAATTGAAAATTTTCAAAATAAAATTGCAGCTGGAAAGAGAGCTCAAGTGACTGAAGATTTTATGATAGGTGCAAGAGTCGAAAGCTTAATTTTAAAACAAGGAATGGATGATGCAATTACAAGAGCCAGAGCTTATATCGAAGCTGGCGCTGATATTATTATGATTCATAGTAAAGAAAAATCTCCTGATGAAATATTTGAATTTTGTAAAATATATCAAACATTTCAAGACATTGTACCTCTCCAGGTAGTCCCATCAACTTTTGATTCTGTGAAAGAAGATGAGTGGGAAAAAAGAGGGGTAAACATAGTTACATATGCCAACCATATGCTTAGATCATCATATCCATCAATGCTGGAAACCGCTAAATCTATACTAACTAACGGACGTGCTATGGAAGCCACAGAAAACCTACTCTCAATAAAAGAAGTAATTAATCTCATCCCAAACAAAGATTAATGATTAATCCAAAAATCCTATTTAAAGCATTAGCCGATAATGGCATTAACTTTTACACAGGCGTTCCTGATTCCTTATTAAAATTTTTTTGTGCTTTTATTACTGATGTAGCAGATGCCGAAAAACATATTATAGCTGCTAATGAAGGCGCAGCTACTTCTTTGGGAATTGGCTATCATCTTGCAACAAATCAAGTGCCCTTAATTTATATGCAAAATTCTGGGCTTGGTAATGTGGTTAATCCAATAACTTCTTTAGCGGATCCTCAAGTTTATTCAATTCCTATGATTTTAATGATAGGTTGGAGAGGCGAGCCTGATCATAAAGACGAACCTCAGCATGTAAAACAAGGTGCAATAACACTAGAACTTTTAAAAGTTCTTGATATTCCTTTTGAGATTTTAGACACAAAATCTAATGACATAGAAGCAAAAAAAATTATTGATTTATTAGCTACAAAAGCAAAAAATAACAATCAACCAGTGGCTTTGATTATCAAAAAAAATACGTTTGAAAAATACGAACTTATTAACAAACCTATTTTTGACAGAACTTACACTCGAGAGGAGGCCATACAGCAAATTATTCCTGAAATACCTAATAATGCTATTTTAGTTGCTACTACTGGAATGCTATCAAGAGAGTTGTTTGAGTATAGATCTCAAAGAAAAGAGGGGCATGAAAAAGATTTTCTAACTGTTGGCGGAATGGGCCACGCTAGTCAAATAGCTTTAGGTATATCTCTTCAAAAGAAAGATAATCAGGTATTTTGTTTAGATGGAGATGGCTCCATATTAATGCATATGGGCAGTTTGGCTATAAATGGGATCGTTGGAAAGGCAAATTTTCACCATATTGTTATTAATAATAATGCTCATGACTCTGTAGGGGGTCAACCAACAGTCGCTGGAGATATCGATCTCCAAAAGATTGCATCAGGGATGCGTTATAGCTGGTGTGGTCTCGCTACCTCAGCAGAGGAGATTAAGAAAAGTCTTAAAATAATGCAATCAATTGAGGGTCCTACGTTTCTTGAGATTCAAGTTAAAACTGGGAATAGAAAAGATCTTGGAAGGCCAACAATAAAACCTGAGGATAATAAATATGATTTTATGAGGTTTTTAGATGAGCTCTAATAAGGTAATTTTTGGAAGAAAGCAACTTGCTTCATTGAAAAAAATTCTAAAAGACTATAGCTCTCAAAAAATATTTTTAGTAACTGGCAATAAATCTTATGATTATATAAATTTATCTTTTAACTTCGAATCAATAATAAAAGACTTTGATACAACTAGATATCATGGCTTTGATGTTAATCCTAAATTAGAAGAGGTAATTAAAGGAATAAATATATTTAAAGAATTTAAACCTGATATTGTAGTCTGTATTGGTGGGGGGAGTGTAATAGACATAGCTAAACTTATAAACGCACTTGGATCTCAGAATAATGATGACTATGTTAAAATTATTAAAGAAAATAAATTAAAAACTAATGGTCTTCCTTTAATTGCTATTCCAACAACCTCTGGAACAGGAAGTGAAAGTACACACTTCGCAGTAGTTTATATAGATGGTGTAAAATTTTCCCTTTCTCATGCCTCAATTCTTCCAACAGTAGCAATTGTTGACCCAGAATTATCATTCAATACCTCTAGTTACTTAGCAGCTTGTACAGGAATGGATGCGTTATCACAAGCTGTTGAATCTTATTGGTCTAATGGAGCAACAAAGGAGAGTTTAATATATGCTTCTGAAGCTATTTCTCTTATTAATAAATCATTTGTTAAATCAATAAAACTAAAAGACTTAGATGCAATATGTGATATGTCGAAAGCATCAAACCTTGCTGGTCAAGCTATTAATATTAGTAAGACCACTGCACCCCATGCTATTTCTTATGGAATAACAGCTACTTTTTCAATTCCTCATGGTCACGCAGTAGCCCTTACGCTTGGAAGATTTTTTGAAATAAACTCAGATTCTCAAAATAAATTTTCAAGAGAAACCAGTAATATTAAAGACCATCTTTTAAAAATGAATAATTTATTTAAACTTTTTAATGCCTCATCTGGTAAAGAATGTTATGAAAAATGGAAACTTTTAATGAAAGATATTGGTCTTGAGATTTCGTTTTCTGCTTTGGGTGCTAATGACAATAAAGCGATATCTAATATAATTGATAACATCAATCTCGAAAGGCTTAGTAACAATCCTATGATCGTCTCAAGGGATGACTTAAAGAGTTTGTTCATTACATAATTCAAATAAAAAGGCATATTATGAAAATTATTTTTTTTGTTGAGAACAATCATGCTGGTGGCATGGACTCATTTTTTATAAATGTAATAAATAATTGGCCTCATAAAGAAGATGAGCTATGTTTAATTTGTAATTCTGACCATCCTGGTCTACCTCACATAAAAAATCAGGTTAAAAGGCAGTGTCAATTCTTTGATCATGACATCTTGTTAAGTGTTCATTTTGTTGATTATTGGTTTGTGTGGCTTCCTGCTAACTTTAGAAGGATTCTAAGGCCTTTTGTTAGAATGGCTTTTTTTCAGTATCAGCTAAAGAGTTTAATATCAATTTTTAAACAAGTCGGAGGAGACAGGCTTTTATCTGTTAATGGCGCCTATCCTGGTGGTGAAACTTCGCGAATAGCTAATATTGCATGGAATAAATTAGGAAGATTAAAAAGTGTCCACAATATAAGAAATTTTGCCATACCTCCAAGATTATTTTTTAAGTGGTATGAAAACAGAGTGGATAAATTACTTGAAGAATCAGTCAATAGTTTTATAGGTGTTTCTAAATGTTGCGCTGAATCGCTAAGGGTCCGACCAGTTTTAAAAAATAGTAAAAAAATACATACTATTTATAATGGAGTTCCTTTTCCTGAAGAGAATGAGATAAACAATATACCCCTAGACTTAAGATCGGTTTTAAATATTAATGATTCTCCTTTATGCCTTATGCTCGGAACGTATGAGCTTCGTAAAGGCCATGAGTTCTTATTTAAGGTATTCAATAAAGTTAATAAAAATTTTCCAGATGCTCATCTTGTGATATGTGGAGGTAGTACATCAAAAGAATATTCAGTCGTAGATATGCTCAGAAAGAAATTAGCCCCTAATGCAAATATTCATCTTTTAGACTTTGTTCCCATGGGCAAGCTTCTTATCAATCAAGCGGATATGCTTATTGTTGGATCTCAAGAATGGGAATCTTTTGGCTGGACCGTTATTGAATCAATGACTCGAGGTATTCCTGTTGTTTCAACAAATGCTGGAGGTCTGGCAGAAGTTATTGGTGAAGATGGTGTCGCTGGTTATAGTATTGATCCAAATGATATTGATAGATTTACAGATGCAATTTGTGGCTTGATTCAATATCCTTATAGACGAGAGGCTATGGGAATTGCTGGGAAAGATAGAGTTATTGAGCATTTCACAGTTAAAAGAATGGCTAAGGATTATGCTGAGTTGATACGCTCTAATCTTAAGTCAACATTAAAAGAGTAGGTAGTTATGTGCGGAATATTTGGAATAATTAACAATCAGGATACAGCTTTAAAGGAAGAAGGCTTAAGATTTTTGGCAGATCAAATGATTCACAGAGGTCCTGATGATGAAGGATTTGTTATAAAGCAATCCTTTGGAATAGGAATGAGAAGATTATCAATCATAGATTTATCTGGAGGTCATCAGCCAATATCAAATAGTGAAAATACTGTCCACCTTGTCGCAAACGGAGAAATTTATAATTATAAAGAAATTAGAGTTAGTCTCGAAAACCTGGGCTACAAATTCAAAACTGAATCTGATGTAGAAGTTATTCTTCATCTTTATCAAGAATATGGACATGAAGGGGTACATTTTTTAAATGGTATGTTTGCTTTTGCTATATTTGATGAAAAAATAAATGAACTATGGGTGGCAAGGGATCGTCTTGGCATAAAACCACTGTATTTCAGTACCAAAGATTCATCATTTTGCTTTTCATCTGAATTAACAGGCCTAGCAAAATATCTTAATGCCCCAATTTCAAAAGACTCTATATTAGATTACTTAGGATATTCTTATATTCCTGCTCCCAATACAATCTTTGAAGGAATCTCAAAGTTAAAGCCAGGAGAGGAAATGATTGTATCAAATGGCTCGGTCAAAAAGAATATCTATTGGAAACCAAATATTACTTCATCCTATAAGGGTGATGTTAATGAAGCGGCAAGAGATCTAGACAAGCTTCTCAAGGAGTCAGTTGAACTCCAATTAATTAGTGATGTTCCTTTGGGAGTTTTTTTAAGCGGAGGTGTTGATAGCAGTGCTATCGCATCATATGCTTCTGAAATTAATCCTAATATCCCATTAGAAACTTTTACAATTGACTTTAGCGGTAAGGAAGGAGAGGATTCAACCTTTGCAGCAGAAGTAAGCAAACAGCTTGGAACTAATCATCATTCTATAAAAGTTGATGCTGATCAACAATTTAAATCGCTTGATGAGTTAATTCCTTTAATGGACGAGCCAATGTCCGATAGTGCGATTGTTCCTACTTATATGTTATCAAAAGCAGCAAGGGAGCAAGGCATGAAAGTTTTACTTTCTGGCGCAGGTGGTGATGAAATTTTTGGTGGTTACCCTCGTCATTTTCCTGATAAAATGTTTAGTGCTGGATGGTTTTCATCTCTTCCAAAACCAATTCGTTATGTATCTGCTCTTTTACTAGGCTTTATTAATCCTAATTATAGAATCCGACTTTTAAAACCATCAAGAAATTTTATTACAAATATTTCTGGAGTAAATTTTGAATTTTTATCTCAATGCATTAGGTCTAAAGAGGATTTTGATTCTCTTTTAAAGAAAATTGATATTGATTATGAAAGGGCTTCATCGAAATCTTCATATGCACTAATGGAGATAGATGTTAAAGATTATTTACCAAATAATGTTCTCAGCTTAACTGATAAAGCAACAATGGCTGCTTCTGTAGAGGGCAGAGTTCCATTATTAGACCATAGAGTGGTCGAGTTTGCCTTTTCGTTAAGAGAGGAAATGAATATTTTAAATAATGAGCAAAAAGGCTTATTTAAAAAAACATTAGCTAACAGGCTTCCAGAAAAATTACTTTGGAGAAAAAAAGAGGGCTTTAATGCTCCTATCCATCTTTGGGTTCAAAATTGGCCCTCTAAAATAAGAGAAGAATTGATAGAAAACCTATCACCAGAACTTCAGGGGTTGATTAAGCAGAGTACTATAGATAAATGGCTATCAACTTCTAAGCAAAGATCTCAGGCTGGAGCCTCTATCTATGCTTTATTTGTTTTAAATAAATGGTTAAATAATTTCCATACTAAATAAATTTTCTCATGCTAAATATATTATAATGTCGAAAATAATTTTATAAATATAAAAATGAGCAAAAAAAATATGCCAGACTTCAATTCAAAACTGCTTTCTGGTTCTGAGTCACAGGATAATAAAGATAACCAAAGTTGGTGGCAGAGTAATCCAATGACTTATGACTGGGATAAATCTTTAGGCGAACCAGTATTTGATAAAAAATACTTTTATGATATTGATGAAATATTTGGTGTTGGGCATAGTCTCGTTAATAATCCTGATTGGCCAAATGGTAATATTTTGGAAAACTTTATTCCTTATGAATCTTTTAATCAAAAGAAAGTTTTAGAGATAGGATGCGGGGCTGGTTTAGTTTCTAGCCATATCGCAAGGGCTGGTGCTGATTTAAATGCTATTGATTTAACAAATGAAGCTATTTCTATGACTAAAAAGAGATTTGAAATTCTTAATCAAAGTGGGAATATTCAACAAATGGATGCTGAATGTTTAGACTTTCCTGATAATACATTTGATTACGTCGTATCTTGGGGTGTAATTCATCACTCGGGCAGCATGTCTTCTATAGTTGATGAAATATACAGAGTTCTTAGGACCGGCGGTAAGGCATATATTATGGTTTACAACAAGAATAGTATACGTTATAAAATCTATGTAAGATTCTGGCTAGGAATTATGAAGCTTAAGTATCTGAAACTTACCACCGATGAAATAGCTGGCACTATAACTGATGGTTATATTGCTAGGCATTTAACAAAAGAAGAATTTAAAAAAATGAGTTCTAATTTTACTTCTATAGATATAACATTCTCAGATGAAAAAACTACTATTCTTAAGTATCTTTTTGGAATTGGAAAAGTATTTTCTCCATTATATTTTATTACCAAACCGTTAGAAAGGCTTCTTGCTAAGAGGTGGGGATGGTATCTTGAGGCAAAGTTAACAAAATAATTTATATCGTTTTATTCAATAACCATTTAGTAAAAAATGACTATATCAGTAGTATGTCCAACATATAATTCAGCTAGTTATATCGAAGATACACTTGAATCAGTTTTATCACAAGATTTATCTCCCAATGAATTAATAATTTCAGATGATGGCTCTTCAGACAATACCATTGATGTTGTAGAGCATTACCTTAAATCTCATAATAAAAAATTAAACTATAAAATTGTTAAAAATATGCATCAAGGCCCTGGCGCTGCAAGAAATTCTGGCATAAGAAGCTCAACAAGCAAATGGATAGCTTTTTTAGATTCCGATGACATTTGGTATCCAAAAAAAATATCTCATATCCAAGATATTATTTCTCAGAATGAGGCTATAAATTTCATTTGCCATAATGAGATGCTTGTATCAGAAAAAAATAAAAAACGAGCAATGTACTACTCAAAAAAATTTAATGTAAATAAGCCATTATTTAATCAATTATATAATTCAAATTTATTCTCCACTTCGGCAATAGTTTGCCAAAAAGACTTATTAATAAATCATGGAATGTTTGATGAGAATCTAATGTCAGCGCAAGATTATGACTTATGGTTAAGACTAGCTCCTCACATAAGTATTTTTTTTACTGAAGAAATTTTAGGAGAATATATCGTAAGGGATGGAAACATAACTTCGTCTAGCATTGTTAAGAGATTTAAAAATGAAATAAAAATAGCTAGAAGGTACTCTAAATTTTTTAAACCCCAATTTTTTTATATAAGAATAATTATGATCTTTTTATCTTATCTAAAACAGCTGCTATTTAGATGGATTTGATAATTTAAACAAATGTATTTTAATTTTATAAAAATATTAATTACAAAACCTAATATAATTATAGAAATTATAGAAATACTATTTATTTCAATATACAGAGCTTTAAGTGTTAGAAATCTTAGAGGGATGATGTTTCCCTATCCAAGGGAAATCAGATTAGTTGCTAAAAAAATACCAATTGGAGATAAAGAACCCACATTCACTCATGATAAAAGTTTGAAGGAAAATTTTTTTAATTTCAAATTGGCAACTGGATACTTCAACTTTATTGATAAGAATAGCTGGAATGAGGCTTTTGAATCTCACGAGCAATATGTTTCTCTTCATCGATGGAACTGGTTGCTTCGATATTCTTCAGACAAAAAAAGAATAAATCATAAAGATGGGATGAATTTGGTGCGCTCTTGGTTTTCTGTAATGGGAATTCTTCCAGCAGGAGAAGCGGGTGAAAGCTACACTTCAGCTGAAAGGCTTTCAAATATTTGTTTATTTTCTAGAGAAACATCTGGTAATTGGCATGAAATACCAGATGATATTCAAGTTGCACTAAATATAAAAATAAAATTTTTAGCTTATCGACTTGAAATACTGCCAGGACTTACTGGTAATCATGTAATTAATAATGCTAGGGCCTTACTTCTATCAGGCCATGCATGTAAAAACCCTAACGCAATTATTTTATCAAGAGTAATTCTTAAAAAGTATCTTCACAAAGTTATAGATAGTCATGGATTTTTAAGAGAAGGGTCTTCTCATTATCAATTATTAATATGTCGATGGCTATTAGAAATGCGCCTTGTCGCAGAAGAGATGAAGGATATTGAAACAATTGAAATTCTAAAAAAGCATATTCAAAAAGTTGTTAAGTCTTCTAACTTCTTTTTAATAGGAGAGGGCAGCAATAAAAAAATACCACTATTTGGTGATATTTCACCTGATTGTGATCCTCAATGGCTATTACATATTTTAGATAGCCCATTAAGCTCATTTAATACTGATTTAACAGTGAGAAACCTTGATAATATAGATATTGGGTGGGAAGGCCTTTTTACTAATTTTATTAAAAACAAGAATATTGGATGGAATATTGAGAAGAGTACTAGAAAGCCATGGACTGATAATGTAATTAGTGGATGGTATAGGCTAGATTATAAAGGATGGACTGCTATATGGCATGCTGAATCATCTGCAGGCCCTGCAATTGCATCACATGCTCATTATGATTTATGCTCTTTTGTTTTATATAAAAATAATAAAGAAATAATAATTGACCCAGGAAGACTAAATTATGAAAATAATAATATTGGTAAATATGGTTTAAGCGCAGAAGCGCATTCAACAATATTATTAAATGGTTGCCCGCCGGCATTATCAAAAAGAGATCATAGAATTCCTAAAACTTATAGAGATACTAAAATAAAGATATCCCATCTTGAAAACAAGGAATCGTTTAAAGTCATGATTGATCATGATGGTTTTAAACGAATTTCATCTAATATTTATAATCATTCTCGAGAGTTTATCTTTACGGAAGATTCAGTATCAATTGCTGATAATATAGAAGGTAAAAATAAAATAGACTTAGAAATGTATTTTCAAATAAGTAAAAATTCTGATTACAAAATAACCCTTGATACAAATCTTGAAAATGATCATCAAGAATTTGAAGGCAGCACCAATCCTATGGGTGGTTGGAAATTTTATTCATTTGGTGAAAAGGATATAGCTATTACAAAAAAAATAAGCAAGAATATTACGTTACCTTTTAAGAGTTGCTCTAAAATAGAACTATTAAATTAACTCAAATGATTATTTCTTCTAAACCCTTTATCAATCTCAGATATTTACTTAAGCGTAAGAATAATTCAGTTATATTTCCTTGGAATAATGCAGTTTTTTTTGAAAATGGAACTCATGCTTTAATAGAAGCACTTAAATTATTTAATTTACCAAAAGGATCAAAAGTAGCAATTCCAGCTTACATATGCAACTCTATTCCGGTCGCGTTAAGACTTCATAAATTTAAACCTTATTTTTTTGATGTCCCTATGGATCTTAAGATTACCAGTGAATATTTAGAGAGAACTTTTATAAACGATGAAATATCAACTTTTCTTCTTGTAGATTTTTTTGGTTTTTTATCACAAGAGAATATAGAGACCTCAAAAAATCTTTCTAAAAAGGGTTATAAAGTTATTATAGATAGATGCCACTCAGGAATTTCTAACAGGGACCATGAAAAAGATTTAGTGAATACAGATGCTATTATTTTTAGCCTTAGAAAAACATTCAACTCTAAAGACGGAGGAGCACTTCTTACCAATATTCCTATCAGTAAAAAAATCACACCGACAAAAGGTTCCAATAGTATCTTTTTTATTTTTATACGTTTTATTGAGGTATTAGTTTGTAAGCTAGGTTGGCCAAATATATACTCCCCTTTTTTTGATAAACATAAGAATAAATATAGTAGGCAAGATATCGAAATAAATAAAAATCAAAAAATATCACACTATTTATATTCACAAATATCTAGTTCTATCAACATTAATAATATCTCCACCCTGCGTATTCAAAATTTTAATGTTTTAAATCTATTTTTTAAAAATAGTTCAATAAAAACACTATTTGCTTCTTTAGATAAATCTACTATACCTCAAGTTTTGCCTGTAATAGATAATACACAGAGCCTTAAAAATTACTTAAAAATTAGAGGAATTGGCGCTTATAGCTGGCCAGGAAATGAAATAGATAACTATGTTATTACCAATGCTTCTATATATCCAAACACCATAGAGTTGAATAGGAAGATTGTATGCCTACCTATACATCAGTCTTTAAAAGATGTTGATATTAGCTATGTTAATGAAAAATTAAAAAATTGGAATAAGCAATATGATGAATAAATTTTCAGTTGTAATGCCATTATATTTTAAAGAAAATCCTATTTTTTTTAGAGAAGCCATCGAGAGTATATTGAATCAAACCCTGACACCTGACGAGATAGTGCTGGTCGTAGATGGCCCTGTGGGTAGAGATTTAGAAAATGAGTTAATTGCTTTAAAAGATAATAAAATTATTAAGATTATACGGCTAGAAAAAAATCAAGGCATTGGAATTGCTAGGAGAACAGGAGTTGATAATACTTCTTATAACATACTTGCTGTAATGGATTCAGATGATATTAGTGTCAAGAATCGCTTTGAAACACAAATTCCTTTTATTCTGAATGGACATGCAGATGTTGTCGGAGGTTTTATTGAAGAATTTGATCAAGAGGTTGGAGATATCGGTTTAATAAGAGAATTACCAACCGAGTGCAAAGATATCTATAAGTTTGGGAAATGGAGGATGCCAGTGAATAACGTTACTTTGATGTTCACGAAAGATGTATATGAAACGGCCGGTGGATATCCTAACTTAAGAAGCTGTGAGGACTGGCATCTTGTTACAAAATGGCTAGCTAACGGAGTTAAGTTTCATAACATAGACTCTGTAGCTGTGAATGTAAGAGGTGGGCTAAATATGATAAAAAGGAGACGCTCTATTAATTTTCAGTATCATCAACTAAAAGTCTTCCCTTTAATGTATAAATTAAAATATATTGGCACATATCATTTATTTATGAACATATTTATTAGATTAATTCTAATAATTATGCCTACTTTTACTACCAAATTTTTGTATGAAAATATTTTAAGAAAAAGATTAAAAAAACTGAGAGTTAAATGAAAAAAATATCTAGTCACTGGATAAATGTTGATGAATATTTAAAATACTTAGATGATTTTAGTTCCACCCAAACATCTATGTATCATAACCCTCTTTGGTTAAATTCTATTACAAGAGGATTTTCATGTGAGCTAAAATTTGTAAGAACCATGAGTAAAAATTCTACTTTAGCCTTAACTCCTTTTATGACTCAAAAAAAAGGCCCTATTTCCTTGATAGGTTCTCCTTTGAGAGGTATGTACACTGAATTTTTAGGAACCCTCTTCAAAAATGATCTTAATATAGATGATATTAATAATATTCTTAAATCTCAGCATGATCTAATTTCTCCAAATATGCATTACATTGAATGGGCTATAAAGGAATCTAATAAAACTGAAATTTTGCTTAATAAATATGAGAATTTAGGATATGAATATTTTCAGAAACCTTCTTTGCTTATTGATCTTTCTATAGGAAAAGAAGCTCTTTGGTCAAGTTTTAAAGGTAGAGCAAGAAATATGATTCGAAAAGGAGAAAAGGCAGAAATTTATGCTAAGGCTGTAAATCCATCGCAAGAATGGTTGAGTGAGTATTATAAACTTTTGGAGGAAACTTTCTCAAGACAGGGATTGTCTCCCCCTCATCCTTTTTCTTTTTATAAAGAAATTGAGAATTTATCAAACCAAGGGTTTGTTCTATGCTTTGAAGTAGTTTTAGAGAAAAAATTAGTTTCTGCGGCAATTTTTCTTATAGACAAAAAAAGGATGATGTATTTTTCTGGCGTTTCTAATTCAATCGGCATGAAATTAGCCGCATCTTCTCTTATTCAATGGAAAGCAATGCAGAATGCTATTGATATCGAATTAATCGATTATGATATGGGGGGCTTAGGAGTTGATTCTATTGACAAATTTAAACGAAGTTTTGGTGGTAAAGATATATATCATTCTAAATGGTTATACAGATCAAAAACTTTTAAAATCCTTGAACCAATTGCTTTATGGCTTTCAAGAAAAGGCTTAATTTAAAAAAATATGGAAAATACTAATTTAAAACTACCTAACTTTAAGATTCTCATGCCGCTAGTCTTTCATAGAATTGTAGAAGATCAAATTGATGATTGGGAAGATGTTAATACAAAAAATTTTAATAGAGTCTTAGACCTTATTGGGGAGAATCATGCAGTGTTTAGACCTAATAATAGAATAGATGGGCATGGATGGTGTATTACATTTGATGATGGGAATGTATCTGATTATGAAGTTGCATATCCAATCCTTAAGAGTAGAAATATCAAGGCAACTTTTTTTCTTATTGTTTCAAAAATTGGGAAAAAAGGTTATTTGGACTGGTCTCAGGTAAATGAGATGTATAGAAATGGTATGTCTTTTGGATCTCATGGGTTAAATCATCTAAGTATGAATAAATTAACTCCTAAAGAGGCCTTTGATGAATTTAAACAATCTAAAGATATTTTAGAAGATGGGATTGGAGATCATATATCAGCATTCTCATATCCATTTGGTGAATACAATGCTGAAACTCATAAGATAGGTAAAACTGCTGGCTACAATTTTCTTCTAACCTCTGATCATGGAATAAAAAAAAATACTGCTTCCATCTTCCCTAGAAATAATATTCACTCCGGAATGAGCCCTGATAATATTTCTAAAGTATTAAATCCTAATATTTATTTGAGAGGCAAATGGGTAATTGAAGATGGAGCAAAAAAATTTATTAAAAGGATTATTGGAAGAGGTAATTATATAAAAATAAGAACTAGAATTATTCACGATTAGAACTTTTCTCATTATAATCATAAATAATACAAACTTAACAAAGATATTTTAATGTTAAATAAAGAGAAATGTAATTTATGAAAATAGTTGTAGTAAGTGGAGGTTTTGATCCAATTCATAGTGGCCACATAGCATATTTTAAAGCTGCTAAAGATCTTGGTGATTATCTTATTGTTGCTCTAAATAGTGATAAGTGGCTAAAAAATAAAAAAGGTAAGTTTTTCCTACCTTTTAACGAAAGAAAAATAATTATAGAAAATATGACCTTAGTTGACGAGGTCATTAACTTTGAAGATGATGAGTTTGGTAGCGCCTCTAAGGCTTTAGAGAAAGTTAAAACACTTCATCCAAAGACACATATTATTTTTTGCAATGGAGGAGATAGAAACTCTTCAAACACCGCTGAAATGAAAATAGGGGATGTTGAGTTTGCCTTTGGGGTTGGCGGTAATTCTAAAATGAACTCTTCCAGCTGGATTCTACAAAACTATTTTAACTATAATGAAAGCCGTGTGTGGGGAAAATTTTCACACTTATTTAATTATCCAGGAATTAGAGTTAAAGATTTAATTATTGAACCAAAAAAAGGGATAAGTTTCCAAAAACACTTTAATAGAAGTGAGATTTGGTTTGTATATGAAGGTACTTGCAATGTGCATTATAGTAAAAATGAATCTGATAAATATCAGAAAATAAATTTAAAGGAAAATGATACTTTTAAAGTTAAAAAAAATGAGTGGCATCAAATAATAAATCCTTTTAACATTCCTTGTCGCATCATTGAAATTCAATACGGGAGTCAAGTTTCAGAAGATGATATAGAACGACTTTATTTTTATGAAAATTAATAGCTGCATATGATAAAAATTACTGCATTAAATAATAATGAGCCATATAAAAAATTTAAACATTATTATGATAAAGCTCTTAGCAAGAATCAAAAGTCTATTGAAGCTATTGTTATAGCAACTTATGATAAAAATTTAGATGAAGTTGATGCAAGGTACGTTAATCTAAAATATATAAATAATGAGGAATGGATATTTTTTACAAATTACAATTCTCTGAAAGCGCAACAATTTTTTTCTCATGATCAAATTTCTGCTATTTTCTATTGGGACTCCATTGGAGTTCAGGTTAGAATTAAAGCAAAGATAGAAAAAACTTCATCTGATTTCTCTGATAAGCATTTTAATAATAGGACAAAGGAAAAAAATGCATTAGCAATTAGTTCAAATCAATCTTCCCTCATAGGAAGCTATGAAGATGTCATAAAAAATTATAATGACGCTCTCAATGATCAAGAGTCTCTGTTTAAAAGGCCAGATTACTGGGGAGGCTTCTCATTTAAGCCATACTATTTCGAGTTTTGGGAAGGCCATCAATCAAGATTGAATAAAAGACAGACATATAAACATGAAGATGTAGGTTGGATTTCCTCTATTTTACAGCCATAAACACATAACGAAATACTGTTGCTTAATAGGAGAATTAGTATAAAATCTTACGAAAATAATGAAAAAACTTACATATTTTTACAATTCAGCACCCACTTTTTTAGTCTATTAGCATTCTTTAATTTATATTATTTATAAAAGGTAAAATCATAGCTTCCCAAAAAAAAAATATTACTCCGATTAATGAAAAAATAAGAGCTACAGAAGTAATGCTTATTGGCTCAAATGGAGAGAAGCAAGGCCTAGTTAATTTCTCTGTAGCCTTAGAATCTGCGAAGGTTGCATCTCTTGATCTTGTTCAGGTTTCACCGTCTGACGCTAATCCTATTGTCTGTAAATTATTAGATTATGGCAAGCATGTCTTTGATAAGAAGAAAAGCCTCTCATCATCAAAGGTAAAAGTTAAAAGAAATACAACAAAAGAAATTAAATTTAGACCATCTACAGATATTGGAGACTACAATATTAAATTAAAAAAGGTTAAAAGCTTTATTCTTGACGGAGATAAGACTAAAATAAGCGTCCGTTTTAGAGGTAGAGAA
>MDTF01016920.1_pt1 | contig 23227 bp, 25 predicted proteins | sample 811191 | NCBI WGS metagenome assembly MDTF01 (sample SAMN05326649, study PRJNA326480) | marine metagenome | isolation source: seawater | place: Southern Ocean | collected 2011
CACTTCTAAAGATTTTGGGTTTTCTTTGACTGCTATTTCTAGGTAAAAATAGACCAAGTCTCCTTCATATTCTTTACCAATATAATTGTGCGTAACTATTTGATTGTCAATGGTAAAAGTCAAGTTTTTAGTTAAATAGTTGTTAAAATAAACATCAGCATCTTTCAATTCATCTTTAGTAGTAAGTTTTAAATTAATACCATACTCTTTATTGATAGCAAGCTCTATATCATCCATAAAGACATTAATGATAACCTCTAAACTTTTCTGATCTTTATTGTACTCAATTTGTGTTAAGCTTAAGTAGTATTTATGAGTTGTGAAAGCTAGTGAGGTTAGTAAAAAGAAGCATGCTAATTTTTTTGGTAATGACATAAAGACCTATAGAATTAAATTATTCTTCATTATTGTTTAAAATTAGTAAATAAGAGATGCTCTCTTTTTTTAACACATTAATTAATTCTATTTTTCTATTTTGCTTAAATAAACTTTCTATTCCTCTAGGGTTACAGTATTCTAAAAAATTATAGTATTTTTCAGTGGGAATTTTTAAATCATTTTCAAAAAAAGGTTCTCCAAATTCACTTAATAACATTTTAGGGAAATTTTTTCTAAATTCTAAGTCTTTTCTGAGTGCCCATAATCTTTCTGAATATTTAAAAGGTATGACAGTTCCTGCACCTGCACCAGCAAACATAGCTATTGGATCAACATTGTTAATAGGAGGTCTTACTTTTTGGTCTATATAATCACCATTGTATAATACTCTCATATTTACCCTAGAAAAATTCATTGTTTTTTTTAGAGCTTCAGCTTTTCTATCTTCTGGAGTTTTCTTTAAATCTAGAGATAAAAATCCATCTAAATCATTTTTCTTAAGAACGACTTCGTCTAATTCATAAGTAGAGCTTATCATAAAAACATCTAAAACTTCAGATCTATAGACAAAATTATTCACAATACGATAGACAGTTTTGTGTTGTACGGAGGAGAATTGTAGAGTGTCACCCACAGAGACTATTATTTTATAATCTCCAAAATCATTAGAAAAAGTTCCTTTGTTCGTTTTTAAATTAATGATATTCGCATTTTTTACGATACTCAAAGAATCCTTCAGTTTACCATATAACCAAAAATTATCTTTTTGTGCTAGCAGGGTGGAAGTACTTATTATTAAAAGATATAGCAACAATTTTTTCTTCACACTATGTTAGTTTTTATTCAATATAAATGTACAATATAATTTGTGTGTTACCACTACTTTTCTTTCAATTCCTTTAAGAATTGGCTACTTTTATTTTCTAATACCTTGATAAGCTGAAGCTCTTTTCCTTGCTCATATAATTCTATGATATTAAATTTCTTACAATAATCTATAAAGAGTGTAATTTTATCTTTAGGGATTTTTAACTCTTCAAAAAAATCATTTCCAAAATCAATTAAAATACTGTTTGTTGAAAAGGTACTTGACGTAATTTTTTTAATTTTATTTTTCTTCCTATTTCTAAAACCCAAATTTATTGCACCACCAATACCTTCAAAAGACTTTGTAGGATCTACATTCTTAGCACTCATTTTTGCTAATTTTTTTATCACAGATTCTTGTGGATATTTTTCAGAAAGTTCAACAATCAAATCATTGATATCTTTTGCCATAGCAGCAATTGAATCTTTTGGTACTTTTCTTCGGTCTGTGTATAAGATGCCAGTTAAGTCGTGTTTTTTCAAGACAATCTCATCCAAAACATAACTTTTTTTTTCGAGTATAATATTTAACTTCTTCCCAAAAACAATTCGGTCTGTGATAGTTTTTCTAACTGTTTCGTATTGAACCGAAGTAAATTCGATAGTATCACCCAAAGAAGCAACAATTCGATATTGACCGTAATCATTTGAAAATGTACCTTTCTCAGTAGTTAAATTAATAATATGAACATCCTTTATAAGACTTACAGAATCTCTCAACATCCCATGTAAAAAAAAACTTTTTCTCTGCGCAACAACAACTAGTGATGTTATTAACAAGATCAAGAATATGATTGACTTTTTTTTCAAAGTTTAAAAATTGATTTTTAATTAATTATTTGCAAAGAAAATCCATTTAATTATTTTCCTCGGAAATATAAAATAAAGTTTTGTTAATAAACAAAAGCATTATGTATTTTTGATAGCATGAAAAAACTCATTATTGCAAGTACATCGACAGTTTATGGTGGTAGTTATTTAGAGTATTTATTGCCAACATTAGTTTCTTTTTTTAGAGGAGTGTCAACAATAGTTTTTATTCCTTATGCAAGGCCTAGCGGAATATCTTATGATGACTACACCCAAAAGACTGCTCGTGTTTTTGAGAAAATTGGAATACAAGTTAAGGGGATTCATGAATATGAGAATTCTATTGAAGCTATTAAGAACGCAAAAGGAATTTTTACTGGTGGAGGAAATACCTTTGAATTAGTGAATCAGTTATACAAAAACAATCTTTTGCCAACTCTTTTGAAGGTTATAGAGAATGGAACTCCATATTTAGGAACCAGTGCTGGAAGTAATATTTGTGGGGTCTCTATGATGAATACAAATGATATGCCAGTTGTATACCCACCAAGCTTCATTACTTTAGGAGTTATTCCTTTTAATATAAATGCCCATTACATAGATCCAGATACTTCTTCTACTCACATGGGTGAAACGCGTGAAACAAGAATTAGAGAATTTCATACTTATAACGATACCTCTGTGTTGGCTTTACGAGAAGGCAGTTGGCTAGAAGTTTTAGACACGTCAATTGTTCTGAAAGGCACCAAAAATGCTAGATGGTTTGAGAAAAATACTAGTGCTAAAGAATTAGTTACTGATTCAATATTTTAAATAAACTTAAAAAGAAAAGTAATCAACAATCTCTAAACCATAGCCAATAATTCCAACACGTTTTGTTTGTTTGGTATTGGTCATTAATTGAACCTTAGTGATATTCAAATCGTGTAAAATTTGAGCGCCAATTCCAAAATCTTTGTTGTCCATAGCCATTCTTGGAGCTTTCATTTCTCCATTTGCTTGATTCTCTTTTAAAATATGTAAGCGCTTTAATAAATTTTGAGCTTGATTTTGCTGATTGATAAATAAAATTGCTCCTTTACCATTTTCGTTAATGGCTTGAAACATTTGATCGAGTTTTTTATCAGCATTGTTTGTAAGCGTTCCTAGAATATCATTATTTACTAAGGTAGAATTTACTCTCGTTAACACGGCTTCATCTGATTTCCAAATACCTTTTGTTAATGCAATATGAACTTGATTATTAGTGGTTTGCTGGTAAGCTCTCAATCTAAAATCTCCAAATCTAGTTAGTATGGTATAATCTTCTTTTTTTTCAATTAAAGAATCGTGTTCCATTCTGTAAGCAACTAAGTCTTCTATAGAAACAATTTTTATATTAAACTTTTTAGCTACATCTATTAATTCAGGAAGACGAGCCATTGTTCCATCTTCATTCATAATTTCAACAATCAAACCAGCAGGCTTTAGATTAGCTAATCTTGCAAAATCTATAGCAGCTTCTGTATGCCCAGTTCTCCTTAAAACACCACCTTCTTTTGCTTTTAAGGGAAAAATATGGCCAGGCCTTGCTAAATCAAAAGGTTTGGTAGTTTTATTGATCAATGCTTTCACAGTTTTTGATCTATCTGATGCTGAAATTCCTGTTGTAACTCCTTTACCTCGTAAATCTACAGAAACAGTAAAGGCTGTTTCCATTGGATCGGTATTGTTGTTTACCATCATTCCTAATTCAAGTTCTTTACAACGTTTTTCTGTTAAAGGAGCACAAATTAAGCCACGACCATGTGTTGCCATAAAGTTTATCATCTCAGGAGTTACCATCTCTGCAGCCGCTACAAAATCACCCTCATTCTCTCTATTTTCATCATCAACAACAATAATAATCTTTCCATCTTTAATATCTTGAATAGCATCTTCTATAGTATTCAATTGTATTTTTTTATAATTGGTATTTGTAGGAATCATTTCGTTTTTTATTCAGATTTTTTTGATCTTTTTATCAATTTCGCAATCGGATGTAAAAATACATCAATATTAAATAATCCCATTCCTTTTGATGCTCTTCTTGTTAAGAAAAAAGCAAAAGGGATCATTATTATACAGGACACCCAAGATCCTACAATTGCTGAAAGAGAACTCTCTTCTGCAAGATTTCTTCCAAATGTATTTGCAAAAAAGTAAATAACATAGATACTAATCGCTAAAATCATAGGCAATCCAAATCCACCTTTTCTAATAATTGATCCAAGAGGAGCGCCAATAAAAAACAAAATAAGACAAGAAAGTGAAAAAGCAATTCTATTATGAAACTCTATATCATAATGATTTAACTTTTTTCTTCTCCATTGCATCGCTTTGGTATCTGTTCTTATATTTTTATTTGATGTTTTTACTTTATTTACAGCAGCATTCAAAAGGCTAATTTTTCCATTAATATCAAAGTTATCTAAAATTATTGGGGATAATTTTATTGTATCTAATGAATCTTTTTGATTGTATAGTTGTTTGGCATTAATTTTTATATAAATACTCTTAGCTTTTGATGTTAAATACTCATCGTAAGAGGATTTCATTATTGGAATAGTATCTTTCAGTTGTTTTAAACTGAGCATATTATAGCTTTTCGTATACTTCTCTTCATCTAAATCATCGTCAGTAAACTTAGAAATATCAATGTTAAATGCATATTCCTTAAAATTAGCATTTGAAGCTGGCATTTTATCTATGTTGTTCATACTCCTCCTTTTAGGAATATACTCTTCATGATAAAAGCCATTATACAATACTAGTGTCATGTATTTACTTCCTTCCTCACTAATAATTTTCCCTCGTTCTGCAGTAATGATTTTTTTATTTCCTTTGTTTGATGATAAATCATAAATCAAAACTTTTTTGAGTAAGTTTTCTTCTTCACCGTATTTTTCATCAAACTTTATCTGATATTTTGGAATTTCTGTATTGAAACTACCTGGAATTAATGCTAATGCAGGTGTTTTCTTCTTAATATTATTTGTCAGATTTTTCTGCTTTAATGTAGCATATGGCAAAATATAGTTCAGAGATAAAAAGTTTAAAATACTAATGAATAGCGTAAGAAAAATTAAAGGCCTCATAAACCTCATTAAAGAAATACTAGCAGATTTCACGGCAGCAAATTCATAATTTTCAGACATGTTTCCCATGGCCATTATTGATGATAATAATACTGCTATTGGAAGAGCTTGAGAGGAAACAACAAGTGCTGTATAATAAAGAAATTTAAAAATAAAAAATAAGCCTATTCCTTTACCTGCGATACTTTCAAAAGCCATCCATAGAGCTTGCATGACAAGCACAAAAAGGATAATAAAAAAAGTAGCAAAAAAAGGAACTAAAAAAGATTTTATGATATAGCGATCTAATATTTTCATTTAATCGATTAAATAATCAAGTTTTTCATACTTCGATTTATCAAACTGAAACATGTCTTCAGAAATATTTTGATCACTTTTGAATTGATGAATCGTTAAAATGGTTTTAGTACCATTTGCTCCAAATTGAATCAACTTATATATATGTTTTGTTGCTACATCTATTCCTAAATTTACTTTTACAATTTCAGAATCACTATCCATGGGTGTCAACTCAATAATTTGAATTTTACGACCTTTTATAGCAACTAAATTACTCATAGAATAATTGTAACCTTCTTCATAAAAAGTAAGTAACTTTGATGGATAAATGATACCATCATCATCATTCAAATCTTGATTATTGATTGTGATTTCTTTTTCATCATGATTGATCACATAAAGTTTATTTCCATCAAAAATAAAAGTATTTCCTAGATAGTCTAAATTGTATTTTTCTTCACTTAAAGTAATTTTACCATTACTAGGCAATTCATCACCTTCATTAATTCCCGCTTCTTCATTAATTAGTGTTGTACTAAAATTTAGTTGCATATTTTTATAAGCTTTCATTTTAAAAGAAACTTCATCTAATAGTATCTTAGCTTTTTCTGTTTGTTGAGAAATTACAGTCGTACTCATAATTAAACTAATTAAAATTAGTCCTAGTTTTTTCATTCTATCTATTTTTTTCATTTTCTAATAGTTGGTCTAAAGCAACAAGATCAGCTACTAAAACTTGTCTAGCTTTGCTTCCTTCAAAATTTCCAACAATACCCGCAGCTTCTAACTGATCTATTAATCTTCCTGCTCTGTTATATCCTAGCTTTAATTTTCTTTGCAATAATGATGCTGATCCTTGTTGTGCAATGACAATAATCTCTGCAGCGTCTTTAAATAATTTATCTCTATCTTCTATATTTACATCAAGACTTGTGCCACCTTCTTCATCAATATATTCAGGCAATAAATGGGCGTCTGAATAGGCTCTTTGAGAACCTATAAAATCTGTAATTTTTGCAACTTCAGGAGTATCTATAAAGGCACATTGAATTCTGTTAATTTCATTACCTGCAGTATAGAGTAAGTCTCCACGACCAATTAATTGATCAGCACCACCAGCATCTAAAATAGTTCTAGAATCTATTTTTGAGGTTACTCTAAATGCTATTCTAGCGGGAAAATTTGCTTTAATAATTCCAGTAATTACATTTACAGATGGTCTTTGTGTTGCAACAATTAAGTGAATGCCTATTGCTCTAGCTAACTGTGCTAGTCTTGCTATTGGTGTTTCAACTTCTTTACCTGCTGTCATTATTAAATCTGAAAATTCATCAATAACCAAAACAATATAAGGTAGAAATTGATGACCATCATTAGGATTTAGTTTACGAGCTTTAAACTTTGTATTGTATTCTTTTATGTTTCGAACCATTGCTATTTTAAGTAAATCATAGCGGTTGTCCATTTCTATGCATAAAGAATTTAATGTATGAACAACTTTGGTTGTGTCAGTTATGATAGCTTCTTCAGTATTTGGTAATTTTGCTAAGTAATGACGTTCAATTTTATTGAATAAGGTTAATTCTACTTTTTTTGGATCTACTAAAACAAATTTTACTTCGGCTGGATGTTTTCGATAAAGTAAAGATGTCAATACAGCGTTTAAACCAACAGATTTTCCTTGCCCAGTTGCACCAGCCATTAATAGGTGGGGCATTGTGGCTAAATCAACTACAAATGTTTCATTAGAAATTGTTTTTCCTAAAGCAATAGGAAGTTCCATATCTGATTCTTGAAATCTCTTAGAAGCAATCACAGAGTACATAGAAACGATGGTAGATTTCTTATTTGGAACTTCAATACCTATGGTTCCTTTTCCAGGGATTGGTGCGATGATACGTATTCCTAGAGCAGATAATGATAGAGCAATATCGTCTTCTAAGTTTTTAATTTTGGAAATTCTAATTCCAGCTTCAGGAACTATTTCGTAGAGGGTAATTGTTGGTCCTACAGTCGCTTTAATTTGTGCAATCCCTATCTTATAGTTTTTGAGAGTTTCTACAATCTTATTTTTGTTTTGCTCTAACTCTTCTGGATCTATAGAAATACTTTCATTGTATTGTTTTAATAGGTTAAGAGTAGGAAATTTAAAGTTACCCAGTTCTAATGTTGGATCAAATTCACCAAAATCTTTAACAAGTTTTTTAGATAAGTTTTCTGTAACATTTTCTTCTTCTGTTAGTTCCTCAACATCAATCTCAACGATATCTAGTTCTTTAATATCTTTTATTAATGTGGGGTCTTCAGTTTTTTTTGTAATTTTTTCAGAAACAGTTGAGACCTCCGAATGTTTTTGAATTGTTGGTTGTAAATTTTCTACAGACAATTCGAATTCAGATTTATCGTCTTGTGAAATTTCAGAATCTTTTACTGTTGTAAATACTGAATTTTTTTCTATTCTTTTTGATTTGAATTTTTTTATGAGTAATTCAGGAGTTATCTTGAATCTTATAATAATATATGAGATCATCAGAAAAAATAAAATAATTCCTAATCCTGTTCTTCCAATAAACAATTCTAGATATTCATTTATTTCATACCCTGTTATCCCAGACAGTAGAGGAGAGGATTTTTTTAAAAACCCTAGTGAAATTGAAATCCATACCATGGACAATAAGCCCCAATTATAAGAGATTATTATTCTAGAAAATTTCGTTTTAAATAACCAAAATAAGCCTGATAAAAATAACAGATAAGGAACTATAAATGCACCCAAACCAAATCCTTTGTAAATAAAAAAATGACTAAGATTAGCACCAACTTTTCCTAAAAGGTTTTTTCCTTTTGCAGTGGAATTTGTAAACTCATAAATAATACTTTGATCCTCTCCCCAATTTGAGAAAAATGAGACAAAAGCTACAAAAAGAAATAAAGAAAAAAACAATAAAAAAGAACCAATAACAGTTTGTGACTGTCTACTTTTAAAAAAAGTAACTATAGCATAGGACCTTGGTGGATTGTTTTTAGCAGAATTATTAGTCTTTTTGGCCATAAAAGAATAGAGAATATTTAAAAGGTAAATATAAGTATTTACTTAGAAAAGCAATGCTATTTTGGGGATGTATATAATCCCTGCAATTATTAAAGATATAATTGCAGCTATGCCAGAAGCCCCTGCAGACACATCTTTAATGAAACCAATTTTTTTATGATACTCTGGATGAACGAAATCTGCTAATTTTTCAATTCCTGTATTTAAAGATTCTGCAACTAAAACAAGACCAATAATCAATGTCTGTATGAGCCATTCTGTAGCACTAATTTGAAAATAAAATCCAAAGAATATAACTATAAAGCTAATAAATACTTGAACTTTAACACTGCTTTCAGTAGTTATTAAAAACCAAATACCACGAAACGAAAATTTTATACTCCGTATTCTTCCAATAATAAAATTATCTTTCGGATTTTTCAAAATTACTGTTTAATAGCAGCTAATGCAGCCTCGTAATCAGGTTCATTAGCAATTTCAGAAACTTGTTCTGTGTAGCTAATGTTTCCTTCAGAATTTATGACGATTACAGCTCTAGAGTGTAAATTAGCAAAAGCACTGTCAGAAATCTCTAGTCCATACGTTTTTCCAAAGTTACCATCAGCAAAATCTGATAACATGATTATATTTTCTATGCCTTCTGCGCCACAAAAACGATTTTGAGCAAAAGGTAAATCTCTAGAAATACACAATACTTTTGTGTTTTCCATGTCTGCTGCTGATTTGTTAAACGATCTTACAGAAGTTGCACAAGTTCCTGTATCTACACTAGGAAAGATATTTAATAACAATGTGAATCCATGAAAGTCAGATAATGATTTTTTAGATAGATCAGTTGCTGTTAATTGAAAATCAGGTGCTTTTGTTCCATTTTTAGGGATATCTCCAATAGTTGATATAGGTGTTCCACCTAAAGTAATTGTTGTCATTTTTTATGTTTTTAGATAGTGTAAAAGTAATAGATTAAAGCTACTAAATTTGTTTCAATTTTGTTAATTATTACAACAATTAATACAATATCTTCGTGGCTTGTTTTTATACAACCAATGAATTTAAGCATTTACACAAAAGAATTTCGATACAACTGGAAGCTAGCTTCACCAGTAATGCTTGGAATGCTAGGTCATACTTTTGTGAGTTTTGTTGATAATATTATGGTTGGGCAATTAGGAACGGCAGAATTAGCAGCGGTTTCTTTAGGAAATAGTTTTATGTTTATTGCCATGTCTGTAGGAATTGGTTTTTCTACCGCGATTACACCATTAATAGCTGAAGCAGATTCATCTAATAACTTTTTAAGAGCCAAATCTACTTTTAAACATGGATTGTTCTTGTGCTCTTTCTTGGGTTTTAGTTTGTTTGCAATCCTTTTTTTTTCAAAATCATTATTGCATAGCGAGTATCTTTCACAACCCAAAGAGGTTGTAGATTTGGCTATTCCTTATTTAGATTTGGTTGCTTTTTCGTTGATTCCTTTAATTGTTTTTCAGGCATTTAAACAGTTTAGTGATGGATTATCTATGACTAAATACCCTATGTACGCTACAATTCTTGCAAATATTATAAATATAATTCTTAATTATATTTTAATTTTCGGGAAACTAGGATTTCCTGCTATGGGTATTGTTGGAGCTGCATATGGCACCTTATTTTCTAGATTTATAATGGTTGCCTATTTATGGTGGTTGTTAGCAAACAAAGAACGATCGAAGAGATTTGTAACAAATATTAAATTTTTTGTTTTAGACAAACTCATGCTTAGAAAAATAACCAGTTTAGGAGCTCCAAGTGCCATGCAAATGTTCTTTGAAATTGCCATTTTTACTGCGGCTATTTGGTTAAGTGGTCTCCTTGGAAAAAATCCTCAAGCAGCCAATCAAATTGCATTAAACTTGTCTTCTATGACTTTTATGATAGCCATGGGATTAGGTGTTGCAGCAATGGTAAGGGTTGGGAATCAAAAAGGATTACTAAATTATAAAGAACTCAGAAGAATTGCTTTTTCTATTTTTTTGTTTGCAGTTATTTTAGCAACTGGTTTTGCAATTATTTTTCTATTGTTTCGCTTTCAACTCCCTAAAATATATGTAGATTTAGATGATGCCATTAATTATAAAGACAATATGGAAGTGGTGGCTATTGCAGCTCAATTATTATTAGCCGCCGCAATCTTTCAAATTAGTGATAGTATTCAAGTTGTTGTCTTAGGTGCACTAAGGGGGCTTCAAGATGTTGCTATTCCTACATTAATTACTTTTATTGCTTATTGGGTTATAGGTTTTCCAATTAGTTACTTTCTAGGTAAAGAAGACAATTACGGAAGCTTTGGAATTTGGTTAGGCTTATTGGCAGGGTTATCTTCAGCAGCAATTTTATTATACCTTCGCTTTAATTATTTAACATTAAAATTAATTCAAAGAAAAAAACATGAACTTACCTAAATTTTTATTAGCTGATAACAGCAATTTTCCTGAGGATATATTTGTATTACATACAGATTTTCCACGCTTTTTAATCAATTTAAAAGATGATGAAATAGAATGGCTTGAAGATTTATCTGGAGAAAGTGAAGAAGATATTGCAGAAGAAGTTTCAAACTTAATTGAAGCTACTTCTAAATTCTATGATGAACAAATGAAAGATATTAATTGATTTTTATAGAATAATAAAAAAATAATTTTTTTTAAAATTTTTCTTTTAAACAGCTATTGCTAATTAATGTTTAATGATAATTATTAATCATTTTTGCTTTTATTTTTTTTTATTATTTCATTTTTTTTTTGTAATTTTATTATTTATAATATTCAATTAAAAATTTAATTAACCCTCTAACATTCATGCTGCTTTTTTAATAACACAAATTTCATCAATTATTTAACTAATAATTTTTTGTTAGGTAAAAATCCTTTCACGATTCACTTTTAGTTAGATTTTTTGTTTTAAATTTTATATCGAAGGATATACAACTTTGATTATAGGTAGTAAGGATGTTCAACAAACGTTTGAAAATCTGATTATATGAAATTAGTAAATAAAATAAAATTCGAAAGATGTGTTAACATTATAAGAGAACATTTAGAGGTAAATGACAACATACTTTTTTCAAATACACGTTCTATGGATGGTGTAGATGCTAGACATACACTCTATAAACTTTGTTCTCAATCATCCATAAGAAATAATGTTATTTCTAAGCATATGGAAGAGAAGGGAATTAAGGTTTCTGACTCCAATATCTCTGCGTCAATTAAAAGAATAAATAAATTGATTTCAGATGATAAGGATTGGGCCGATGTTATAAACAAGCTAGAAAATTATTTATAATTTTTTTTAAATACTGACTTAATTTTGGCTATGAATGCCTTATATGATCAGTTAAACAGAATTTATGAATTTTTAAAAAAAATATTACGTACCTTTTTCTACAAATTCTAACTTATCTAAAGAAGCCTCTGTAGTGAAAATCCCATAATTTATAAAGGCTTTTTTCTTTTCAATTTTTTCTATGGTTCCAATTGCATTTCCGTCAATAAGTCGAACTCTATCTTTCACTTTAAATATATATTCAGATTTAGCTTTGGCAATTTTTTTAGCTTCCTCATGTTTAACCTTTCTTACTTCTACGACCTTTTGTAATACTTCTTTTTCTACTTTCTGAATTACTTCTTGTAGTTGCTTTTCTACAATTTTAGCTTGCTGTTTCTGAGATTTAGTCTTAGGTTTTGTTGGATTCTTTTTGGCATATTTTACTTTTTCATCTGCAACCCACTTATTAAAGTTAACATTTAATTCTTTTTTGTTATTTGTTTGTAAATACTTATTTAACAATTCATTTGTTTTTCTACCAATGGATAACATTTTTTGATTTTTGTCATACAATTCCTGAAAACCAGCTAATTTAGCTTGTATTTTTTCTTCTTTGTCTTGTAAACTATCTATATGTTCTTGTCCCTTAGATTTTTGTTTTTCTAAATTTTCAGAATTTTTCTGGAGACGATTTCGTTCTTTTTGTAGTTTAGAGATGGTTTTGTCTAAACGAATCTTCTCAGTCTCTACTCGTTTTTTAGCTTTGTTGATAAGGCTAAACGGTATTCCATTTTTCTGTGCCACTTCAAAGGTAAAAGAACTTCCAGCTTGCCCTAGATACAATTTATATAATGGTTCTAAAGTTTGCTCATTAAATTGCATATTAGCATTGGTCACATAATCTAATTCATTGGCTAAGACTTTTAAATTAGAGTAGTGAGTTGTAATAATACCAAAGGCTTTTTTATGATAGAACTCTTCTAAGAAAATTTCTGCTAAAGCTCCACCTAATTCAGGATCACTTCCAGTACCAAACTCATCAATTAAAAATAAAGTTCTTTCGTTACACTTTCGTAAAAAATAACGCATGTTTTTTAATCGATAACTGTAAGTACTCAATTGATTTTCTATAGATTGATTGTCACCAATATCTGTCAAGACAGTATCAAAAATAGTTGTTTCACTTCGCTCGTCTACTGGAATTAAAATACCACTTTGTAGCATTACCTGAAGCAAACCTATGGTTTTTAGTGTGATACTTTTTCCACCAGCATTAGGGCCAGAAATTACAATAATTTGTTGTTGTTCGTTAAGTTCTATAGATTGAGGAACGACCTCTAAATTTGCTTCTTTATTTTTCACCAAAAGAATAGGGTGGTAGGCGTTTTTAAAATATACTCTTTTTGTTTCTCCAATTTTTGGTAATAACCCGTTAATAGAATAAGCATATTTTGCTTTAGAGCCAATAACATCTAAATGAGCTAAATATACTAGGTATGATTCTAACAATGGGGTGTATGGTCTTATTTGGTAACTTAAATTTTTAAGAATTCTAATAACTTCTTGCTTTTCTTCATATTCTAGATTTTGTAATTCTCTTTGGTATGCGAGTGTTGCTTGTGGTGCGATGTAAACTATATTACCTGATTTTGAAGAACCCACTAAACTTCCTGTTACTTTTTTACGGTGCATCGCTAAAACAGCTAGGACACGATGATTGTCTATAACTGATTCTTTAATATCATCTAAATAACCCGCAGCTTTTGCTTTTCCTAAAGCACTAGAGAAACTCTGACCAATTTTACCTTGCAAGCCAGCAATGCTTCTTCTAATTTTTCTCAATTCTGGAGAAGCATTGTCTACAATTTCTCCATAAGCTGAAATTACTTTTTTAATTTCGTCAATAATCTCTTGAACAAAGTCAACATGTTCACTTAAAAATGAAAGATTAGGGTAGTAGGTGTGAAACTTTTTAAAATATTTTTTTAATTCTTTAATCGATTCAGAAATAGCAGCAATTTTTAAAAAACTTTCTGTTTCTATATAACTATCCTCAATAGTCAATCGTTTTATCTGTTCATAGATATTGTCAAAACCGTGATTGGGTATTCTATTATCGCTTTCAAATGAAGAAAGGTATTCATTGGCAAAATCTAACTCACGTATCAGTTTTTTTTTATTAGAAAAAGGCAAGGTTTCTAAAACTTGTTTTTTTCCTAATTCTGAAATACTGAAGGTTGAAACTTGTTCAATAACCGTTGTAAATTCTAAATCTTGTAATGCTTTCTCAGAAATATGTATGCTCAAACCTTTATATTTGGAAATCACAAAAATAGCAAAGAATGAACATTAATATTGAGGAAAGCTGGAAAAATATCTTACAATCAGAATTTGAGAAGGAGTCCTTTATAAAATTGTCTGAATTTGTGAAATCAGAATATGAAACTCAGCAATGTTTTCCGAAAGAAGAAGACATTTTTGCTGCCTTTAATCACTGCTCTTTTGATGATGTGAAAATTGTTATTATTGGTCAGGATCCATATCATGGTTTCGATCAAGCTAATGGCTTGTGTTTTTCTGTAAATGATGGGCTATCTCATCCACCATCTCTTACTAATATTTTTAAAGAATTACAAACAGACGTAGGAAAGCCAATTCCAATTTCCGGGAATTTGTCTTCTTGGTCTAAACAAGGAATTTTGTTATTAAATGCTACATTGACAGTTAGAGCTAATGAGGCAGGAAGCCACCAGAGAAGAGGATGGGAAGAATTTACAGATGCTGTTATTCAGCGAATTTCTGAACAAAAAGAACAGATTATTTTCTTGCTTTGGGGTGGATTTGCAAAGAAAAAAGGAGCAAAAATTAATCAATCTAAGCATTGTGTTTTAACAACGGGTCACCCTTCACCATTAAGTGCAAATAGAGGGTATTGGTTTGGAAATAAACACTTTTCAAAGGCCAATGAATATTTGATAAAAAAGGGAAATTCAATGGTTGAATGGTAGTTTAATATTTTTTTGCTAAAAAAATATTTTTAAATAAAGGTAATAAAATTAGAACTATCCAATATTTTCAGAAAAGATAAAAAATGAGTTTAGTTTAGCGTCTTTAGTTATTTCTGTTGAATTCTTTGCTAGTCCACAAGGATTTGATGTACTTCTACAAGACGATAAGCTTATCAATATGACGGCGAAAATTGCTTTTACTACAAATTTTTTCATTAGATGATTTTTTAACACGTTAAATGTACATATATTTTATATAAAATCTTCAGGGTTTTTTTTCTTATTTATAACGTTGTATTGTAATAACTTATTTTGAATAGATGAAATAAATTCTTTTTCTATTAATTCTTCGCAATTCCTATCCGTTATAGATAGCCATTCCTGTATGTCTTCTAATTTTTGATGATACCTTTTAGAAAGAATTTTATCGATGTTTTTGATCGATTTAAAATTAGTTGTAGTTTGATTTATAATCACTACTATTTTAGCTATTTCTTCTGGATGTTTCTCTAAAATTTCATTTCTAACTGCAATGACAAAACAAGGCCATGGAGTAGGGGAAGTTGCCAAATCGTCTAAAAACATTTTTTTCTATTATAGGTTTTGTGGTAAAATGTTCCCATAAGAAATAATCAGTTTCATTATTTTGTATGGCATTAATACCGCCTTCTAAGTTTTTAACAACTATAAATTTTAGCGTATTTATATTCCAACCTTGATTGTAAGCATTTACAATGGCCATTAAATGAGTCCCAGAATCGAACTTGCTTATTGCGATTCTCTTGTTTTTCAGTTCAGAAATTTTTGTAAATGTTGATGTTGCTGATACATGAATCCCCCATTTTAAGGGAGTATTGACAAATGTTTGAATTATTTTTAGAAGGGTTTTCTTCAATAATGTCTTTAATGATTCCTTCTGTTAACACGACTGCTATATCTGTTTTACCTGTCCATAATGATTTACACATATCTCCAGTACCGCCAGGATAATCAATCCATCGTAAATTTATTCCATGCTTTTGATACTTTTTAGTTTTTAATGTAAGGTACCATGGATAGTTAAAATGTTCAGGAACTCCTCCTATTGTAAAATCAACCATTTAAGAAACAATCTTGTTTAATGTGTACAAAATTAAATCTTCTATAACCTTGTCTGGATTTTCACTAAACGACCCCAAGGCTCTATTGGCAATAATTGCATTCATTGAACAGGCATAATGCCCAAGTAGGGTTGAAAGTCCATAGATAGCCGATGTTTCCATTTCTAAATTGGTAACTCTAATTCCATTAAAGTTAAAAGAATTTATTTTATCATTTAAATTGGAATCTTTAATTGGTAAACGCAACACTCTTCCTTGAGGTCCATAAAATCCGCCAGCAGTAGCTGTCATTCCTTTATAAATTATCTTTGATGTTATTTTATCCTCTAATACTTTACTGTTAGAAACTATTAGTGGAAAGGATTTATTTTTATCCCAATTTGTATGCGCTACAAATGCATTTTCTATGTTGGGGTGTGAAATCGTTTCTGTGATATAGGATTGTAACAAACCATTCATATCCATAGCATGAGTACTCAGTAAAAAACTATCTAGAGGAATGTCTTTTTGTAAAGAACCTGATGTTCCAATTCTAACAATATTTAAAGCAGTATGCTTTTCTTTAATTGTTCTAGTTTTTAAATTAATGTTTACCAAAGCATCTAATTCATTCAAAACAATATCAATGTTATCTGCACCAATACCAGTTGAAATTACCGATACTCTTTTACCTTTATAAGTGCCAGTGGTTGTTTTAAATTCCCTCTTATGTGTTGAAAACTCAATAGTATCAAAATGCTGAGTTACTTTATCAACTCTATCTGGATCACCAACAAAAATAAGATCGGTTGAAATATTCTCTGGCTTTAAATTCAAATGATAGATACTTCCATCTGGATTTAAAATAAGCTCTGAATTTTTTAATCTCATCTTAGATACTAATTTTTAGTAGTTTGTTTGAGTTATTTTGATAGAGATAACTATATTGTTTTACGCCTCCTAAATATGCATTTTCAGTTCTTAAATCTCTGTACAAATTTTCTTCATTTTTAAGCGCTTTTTTTCCTTTTCTACTAAGTTTTACTGGGTTGAAAGATGTAAATAAGATTTTCAAACGTTCAATTTTATGAGTATAATGATACTCTTCAAAGCCGAATGTTTTTTCATTTTTTAGAAGATCTTTTACCAATTTATTTTTTGATGCAAACATTGTTTTAGCTACTGTTTTTATGATATAATTTTCTGTAGAATTTAGTCCGTTTTCTATAGAAGGAAAACGTTTTAAGTGCATTTCTATGGCTTTAGATAGATGAATAAACGGACTCATTGGGTTATATTTATAAATAGTCTCCAAACGAAGCGGACAGTTAGAACAGTATAGTTGCCAAATATAATCTGCATACTCAATATCATCTGAAGATAATTCTGATCTATGAAGGTATTGTTCTGTAATTTGATTCTTACTTAATTGGTTTAGGGTTTCAATCTTATCACTTAATTCTAGAGTCCCTCCAATAACCAAACTTATTTTTTCTCCTTTTCTATATCTTTTTAACCAACTAACAATGGCAATCATATTTATTTGACTGTGCAAATTGTGATCAAACCATAAAATAATTTCTTCTTTATTTTTATTTTGACAAAGATTTCTATATTCTTTTAATGTGAAATCAATAAATGTTTTTTTTGTGACTTTATAGGATGATTTTAAAAACTCAAAACGAGTTTTCCAAAAAGTCTCACTACCCACATCTATAGACGTTTTACCTTCACACAGCATTTCCCTCCATGTAATGAACTCCCCAATATATCCCAGTGATTTTAAATAACTTGTAGTTTTGTCACTATTGGTAATATGTAAAGTTGATGTACTCATAATTACAGGGAATTTTAATTAGAATTTTAAATACTTTATTGTAAGAGCTTACCCTCCAACACGTTTTACCGAAAAGCCTTTTTCTTGTAACATTTCCATAATTTTATCTCTATAATCGCCTTGAATGATGATGGTTTCATTTTTAAAACTGCCTCCAACACTTAATTTTGTCTTGATTTCTTTCGCTAAGGTTTTAAAATCTTTACTTGCGCCATTATAACCATCTATAATAGTAATGGGCTTTCCTTTGCGTTTTTCATACTTACACAAAAGAGGTTCATCTTGTAACCAAATAGTAGAAGCTTTACCTTTTACCGGTTTTTCTTGCACTTGATGTTCTGGAAATAAGTTTTTTAGTTGATCTTTTAAGTCCATAAGAAGTTACTTACTTAATCCTAATTCACGTAAGCGCTCATTTAAAAACTCTCCAGCTGTAATATCATCAAAACCTTTAGGATTTTCATGATCTATACATGCTTCTAAAACATCTAATTTCATATCACTTATTGGATGTAAAAAGAATGGAATAGAATATCTAGAGGTACCCCATAATTCTTTTGGTGGATTTGTTACTCTGTGTATTGTAGACTTTAGCTTGTTGTTACTATGACGTGAAAGCATGTCGCCAACATTAATCATAATTTCATCTGGCTCTGCTACAGCGTCAATCCATTCACCATTGTGGTTTTGAACTTGTAAGCCTTTTCCTTGTGCACCCATTAATAATGTAATCAAATTAATGTCACCGTGGGCAGCAGCTCTTACTGCATTTTCTGGTTCAGACTGGATAGGAGGATAGTGTATGGGTCTTAAAATACTATTTCCATTATGAATGTATTGATCAAAATATATTTCTTCTAAGCCTAGATGAATTGCTAAAGAACGCAAGACGTACTTTGCAGTTTTTTCTAACATCCTATAAGTTTTTTTACCAACTTCGTTAAACGCTGGAAGTTCGTCTACTAAAACATTTTTTGGATACTCTAATTCTAGTTCAGTATTGTTTTCTACATATTGTCCAAAATGCCAAAACTCTTTTAAATCACCTTCTTTTCTTCCTTTAGCACTTTCTTTTCCGAAGGAAACATAACCACGCTGGCCACCTATACCTGGTACTTCATATTTCTTTTTTACATCAAGAGGTAATTCAAAAAAGTTTTTAATTTCTTTGTACAATTCATCCACAAGAGTATCATCTAGAAAGTGGCCTTTTAAAGCTACAAAACCAATGTTTTCATAAGCATGTCCTATATCATCAATAAATTGTTGTTTTTTTGAATTGTTATTAGATAAAAAATCATCTAAATTAACGCTAGGTATTTTATCCATATTAAAAATATTTTCTTTTGAGGAGTTAAATTAGTAAAAAATAAAGTTATTTTTTACGAAAAGGAATTAAATATGAAATTGTGTAGTTAAATCCAAAACCTGTATTGCTTGCGTAAATACGATTAAACCCAGGTGCATAGTGAGTTTTGAAATTTATTGGTTCAGTAATACTCACCATTATTTTATAGGAACTACTGAAGGTGATAAATAGATTATTGTATAATTCTGCCCTAAAACCTAGTTGTATTTCGGTCCAGTGAGCTGTGAGACCTTTTTGAGTAGAGGGTGTGGTAATGCTTTGTGTTGGTAAAATGGTATTTCCAGTATTAATTTGATAGCTATTTAATGTTTCTTCAAACGTAGCAAAACCATAACGTAATCCAATAAAAATTTCATTATTCATGTCAAGCCAATTATTGTAGGAATTATAATTAACACCAATTTTCATATAACTTCCCTTAGAGGTTGAATTGGTAAAGTCTTCGTTTGATGTAAACTCTTCATTTCCAAGTTCAGCAGCCGCGTACCATTTTTTTGAAATACGATAATCACCCACAATTTCAAGACCGCTATTGTAGTCTTGCAATAAAGATCTAATGGGTTTGCTAATATCTATACCCAGTCTAAGACCATGATTTGTTTTATAAACAATACTGTCTTTAGGAATCGAATCGTTTTTTTGTTGAGCAGAAGCACTCACAAAAACGATTAAAAAACAGATCTTAATGAAAAATTTGTAAATGCGCTGCTGATTCATTTTCTATAGTAGGTATTGTAATAGTGTTTTCTAAGGTTTCTGTTAGTCCTATAATCCAATCATTTGAAACATCTGAGGTAACAGTTACGTTGTTAAATATAGCTTTAAAACCACAAGATCTAGAAACAAACACTTCTTCAACATCATAGTCTATTGTAATGATGTCTTGATTGTTTCCTTTAGAAAAATTATAGATAATTTGATTACTAGTAACATCCAATGGAATAAGTATAGAATCTAAACTTTCATTTGAATATATAACATCAAGGCCTTCAGGGTTAACAGATAAGTTTGATACTGATTTGGTGTTTGAAGTATTTGTAGCATCATAAAAACGAATAATCATATTTGGCGTAATTGGATCTATGCAAAAATCATCTTTTTCACAACTCAAAAAAAGCAAGGCAATTAGCGATAAAAATAAATAGTATCTTTTCATTTTAGAACTAGTAACTAAAAGTTTACTCTTCAACTTCTACAATTTTTTCCATGGCTTCTGCCAATTTGAAATCTAATTCGGTAACACCTCCTGCATCATGAGTTGTTAATTTTATTTCCAAGATATTGTAAACATTTGTCCATTCTGGATGATGGTTCAGTATTTCACACTCAAAGGCTATTCTCATCATGGCACTCATACAGTTTTTAAAACTATCAAATTCAAATTCTGAATGTAAGGCATCCTCGTAATAATCCCAATCAGGAAAATTTTCCAATTTTTTTTCAATTTCTACATCTGTTAGTTTTTTCATCTTTTGGCTTGTATTTGTATCAAAAGTACAACAATATTAAAAACATTAAATTATATCAAATATTATATTTTTTCAAATAAAACTACTGTTTCAATATGAGAAGTGTGTGGAAACTGATCTACCAAACTTATTTTTTTAATCTCGTATCCATGCTTCATCATTTCTTCGGTATCTCTTGCTTGGGTTGCAGGGTTACACGAAACATAGACTATTCTATCGGCATTAATTGCAATAATTTTCAGGAGTGTTTTGGGTGCAATACCTGCACGAGAAGGATCTAAAATAATGGTCCTAATTTTATTTTTATATTCAGGATGTTCGTTTAGAAAATTTCCAACATCAGCAGCATAGAACTGCAATCCGTCTATTTTATTTCTTTTTGCATTCTTAACTGCATCTTTAATTGCAGAAGCAATAATATCTACTCCAATAATTTTTGCATTAACGCTCCTAGAGGCTAAAATTTGACCAATAGTACCTGTTCCGCAAAACAAGTCCATTACTACAGTATTGTCTATAGCATCTTTTTTTTCTAGTGCATAATCAATTACTTTAGTATATAGTTTTTCAGCAGATTTTGGATTGGTTTGAAAGAAGCTTTTCATGCTAATTTCAAAGTTCAATCCTAATAATTCTTCTACAATTTTATCTTCTCCAGCTATCAGTTGACTACTTCCAGCTGTTGCAAGGGTTCTATCACCAGTTTCATCATTGATAGAATGTAACAGTCCTGCAAACCTATCTTTAAAAATATCTTGTAACAATATAGAAAAATCGTTTAAATCAAATTGAGGGAGATCAAAGGAAGTAGTGACTAGGTTAAATAACAGCTGATTGGTTTTGTAGGATTTTCTCACTACAAAATAACGAAAGAAACCTTCTCTCCTAGGTCCGTGCCATGGTGCTAGGCCAGTTGCTTCACAATACTTTCTTATGGTACTAATGTTATCTTCAACTAAGGCATCAAATAGGCCAGAATCTTTTTCTAGATTATCTCCCATCCACCATACACCACGTCTTTTAAAACCTAAAGTGAAAATATCAATATCCGTCTTATTTACTCTGTCATAACCAATGGCAGAAAAACCATATTCCATTTTATTTCTGTAATGAAACACATTTGGTGAAGTTACCAATTCATCAAAAAGATTTTCAATATTAGATACTTTGCCAATTCGTTTAAATAAAGACAATGTACTTTCTTTCTTGTATTTGTGTTGTAATTCTATAGGCAATTGAATATAGGGAGCACCAGGGATGTCTTGATAGGGCACAGGCACTTCATCTTCAGAGCTCTGTAACACATCAATTAAATTACACTCTGCGTAATTTTTACTTGTTTTTTTTACCTGAGCTTTTACAGTTTGACCTGGAATGGTATTGGGAATAAACACTACAAATTCACCTTCCTCAGATCTAATTCTAGCAATTCCTTTTCCACCAAAAGCATAGTCTTCAATTTTTAATTCTAATATCTGACCTCTTTTTACAAATTTATTTCGTTCTCTTTTTGGCATCTGTTTCTTCAATAAAGTATAGATTGCGAAATTAACAAAAGTTATGTAGGTAGCCGAAGATTACTTATGAAATTGATTTGTTTGATGTGAATTATATTTCTTAAATTGCGGGTCCTAGGGATGATTTCTTTCCCACGCTGAATTTTCGGAGGCTTCGAAAGGATAAAGGTAGATAAGAAATGATTATTTTACTCGTCAAGCGAGATTTAATTATTAATATTTACTTCTCATAAAAGAGGTAAATGATGTTTTGTTTAAGACCAAGACACAAACCTTAAATTATTTTAAATGGCTGTTTTAGAACAAATAACTTCGCAACAAGCGATTGACTTAGAAAACAAACACGGAGCACACAACTACCATCCACTTCCCGTGGTTTTAAGTAGGGGTGAAGGTGTTTATGTATGGGATGTAGAAGGTAAAAAGTATTATGATTTTTTATCTGCATATTCTGCAGTAAACCAAGGACATTGTCATCCTAAAATTATTGAAGCATTAATAGAGCAAGCAAGTATTTTAACGTTAACCTCTCGTGCATTTCATAATAATGTATTAGGTGAATACGAAAAATATGTAACTAATCTATTCGGTTATGATAAAATTCTACCAATGAACACTGGAGTAGAAGGTGGTGAAACAGCAATAAAACTATGTAGAAAATGGGCTTACAAGGTAAAAGGCATCCAAGAAAATAAAGCCATAATCTTATTTGCTGAAAATAATTTTTGGGGAAGGACATTGGCAGCTGTATCTTCATCTACTGATCCTAGTGCATATGAAGATTATGGTCCTTATTTACCAGGTTTTGAAATTGTAAAATACAATGATTTAAAGGCATTAGAAAAGGCATTGGAAGACCCTAATGTTGCTGGATTTATGGTAGAACCTATTCAAGGTGAAGCCGGAGTAATGGTGCCTGACGATGGATACTTAAAAAAGGCTTATGACCTTTGCAAGTCTAAAAATGTATTATTTATTGCTGATGAAGTTCAAACAGGAATTTCAAGAACAGGGAAGCTATTTTGTTGTCAGCATGAAGGAGTGAAACCAGATATTCTAATTTTAGGGAAAGCATTATCTGGAGGTGTTTTTCCAGTATCAGCTGCATTGGCAGATGATGAAATAATGATGACTATCAAG
>MDTF01018698.1_pt1 | contig 23207 bp, 22 predicted proteins | sample 811191 | NCBI WGS metagenome assembly MDTF01 (sample SAMN05326649, study PRJNA326480) | marine metagenome | isolation source: seawater | place: Southern Ocean | collected 2011
CACCAGATGCTAAACAGGAGATCATTGGTATACGACCTGGGGAAAAACTACATGAGCAGATGATTGGACCAGAAGATGCTCAGCATACTTTTGAATATGGATCGCACTACAAAGTACTACCAGCTATTAATGAGTGGAGCTCAGACCCTGGTCGAATTAAAGATGGGAGAAGAGTTCCTGAAGATTTCATTTATAGCTCAGATAATAATACAGAGTGGATGTCAATTGAATCCTTGCGTGATTGGATTAACCAAAATAGAAACAAGATAGAAAATATTTAACAATGATTTCCTATTGTCGACAAGCAATTACGTTGCCAATCTATCCAACGCTCTCAGAGGATGATCAAAATAGAGTAATCAAGCTAATAAAATCCTTATTAATAGCATGAAATTAGCTCTTGGCACAGTACAATTTGGATTGCCATACGGCATAGCGAATCAAAATGGCCAAGTAAGAGAAACAGATGTAAAGAAAATTCTCTATAAGGCCAAGATGGCTGGAATAGATACACTTGATACAGCAATTGACTATGGGGATAGTGAGAAATGCCTAGGAAATGTAGGTGTTGATGGGTGGAGGGTTATCACCAAATTACCACAAATCCCGAAAGATCATAATAATATTCAAAATTGGATAGAAGAGCAGATAGAAGCCTCATTAGATAGGCTTGGTAAAGAACAAGTCACAGGTCTTATGCTGCATCATCCAATGCAGCTAAATAGTGCTAATGGAGAAATAATCTGGTCAACCATGCAGTCGCTGAAAGACAGAAATTTAGTTAAGAAAATTGGTTATTCTATCTATGACCCAACAGAACTAGATATACTTTGGGGTAAATTTAAGCCCGATATCATACAATCACCTTATAACATAGTGGACCAAAGACTTAAAACATCAGGGTGGCTCCACAGATTATATGAGGCAGGCGTTGAAATTCATGTCCGCTCAATATTTCTACAAGGTTTATTGTTATTAGACTTCGACAAGAGGCCTGATAGATTCTGGCAATGGGATAAGTTATGGCGGCAGTGGGACAATTGGTTGTCTGATAACCAAATAACTGCACTACAAGCATGCATTAATTTTGCTTTATCAGAATCAAAAATATCACATGTAATTGTAGGTGTTGACAATATAGAGCAGTTGAGCGAGATATTAAGAGCAATGGATACGAAATTATATAATTATCCAACTGACTTATCAGTGACAGATCATGATCTAATAAATCCATCCAGTTGGAATTTGCAATGAAGGTTGTTACAATTGTTCAGTCAAGAATGGGTTCAACAAGGTTGCCAGGAAAGCTTTTAAGAGAAGTAAACAGGCAGCCACTGATAGAAATATTGCTCCATAGATTGTCTAAAGCCAAACAGATTGATCAAATAGTATTGGCAACCTATATAAACAGCGAGAATGATAATGTCACAATTGATTATCATCCGCACTGACGCCTCACAAAAAATTGGTTCTGGCCATGTTATGCGTTGTCTAACTTTGGCTGAAGCACTTCGTGATTCTGGAGTGACCATCGAGTTCGTCACTCGTGATCACCCGGGCAATTTGAATAAATATATCATTGGCAAAGGCTTCAAGGCTCATCTGCTACCTGATAGGAAAATATCTAAGTCACAAGAGAGCTTGGCTGGATATGAGCAGTGGCTTGGTGTTCCGCAGGAGGTAGATGCGTCTCAGACCATTGAGGCAGTGGAGGGTAAAGACTCGAACTGGATGATCATTGATCACTATGCACTAGACCATGAATGGGAAAAGAGACTTAGACCTCACACAGGAAAAATTATGGTTATTGATGACCTTGCCAATCGAAGTCATGACTGTGATTTGCTGCTCGACCAAAATTATATTCATGATCAACACCGATATGATGAATTACTATTCCCTAACACATTAAGATTACTAGGGCCCTCTTATGCCCTCCTGCGGAAAGAATTCGCAGCACGCAATAATGGCTCTGTTAGGAGCAAGCATCAAATCAATCGGATCTTCATCTTCTTTGGTGTATCCGATCTAGATAACCTTACATCAACCGCAATCAAGGCATTGAAACATCCTAATTTGCGACATCTGTTGGTGGATGTAGTAGTAGGTTTAGCTAACCCAAATATAGTGGAAATAAAAAAACAGGTAGCAGAGCATCCACACGCACAACTCCACATCCAAATTGAGAATATTGCTGAATTGATGGCCAATGCTGATATTGCATTGGGTGCTGGCGGTTCTACAACTTGGGAGCGGATGGCTCTAGGTCTGCCCAGCATTGTTGTAACCATTGCAGAAAACCAGATTGCCTCTACCAGCGATCTTGAGCAGGATGGATATCTACAATGGCTTGGTAATGGGGATCAAGTCGATGAACATGATATCTATGGAGCAATATTGAGAGCAATTAAAAACCCTCACCAACTTCAAGAGCAGGCTCGGAAAGGCCAACAACTGGTTGATTTTAAAGGCTCAGCTAGAGTTTGTGATAAGATAGAAGAATGAGTCAATTTACAATTGCACATGCCTCAATCGGTAAAGGCAGTCGCCCATTTATAATCGCTGAAATGTCTGGCAATCACAATCAGTCACTGGAACGGGCGATTGCGATTGTCGAGGCAGCGGCTGAATCGGGTGCTCATGCACTGAAACTGCAAACTTATACAGCAGATACCATGACATTGGCAATTAATGAAGGTGAGTTCTTCATTGACGATGAGAAAAGCCTTTGGAATGGCAGCAGTCTGTATGATCTTTATAAACAAGCCTACACGCCGTGGGAGTGGCACCAGCCAATCATGCAGCGGGCAAATGAATTGGGTATGGTCTGTTTTAGCTCACCTTTTGATGAGACTGCAGTCGATTTTCTCGAAGAACTGAATGTTCCGGCCTACAAGATTGCCTCATTTGAGAATAACCATCTGCCACTAATTAGAAAGGTGGCATCTACCGGTAAACCGGTGATTATCTCAACTGGCATGGCATCAGTAGCTGAGATTCATGAGGCGGTAGATGCTGCACGCGGGGAGGGTTGCAGGGAACTAATTCTACTGAAATGCACGAGCGCCTATCCCGCTAGACCGGAAAACTGTAATGTGTTGACGATACCTAATATGCAGGAGTTGTTTGGCTGTGAGGTTGGTCTGTCTGACCATACCATAGGGATTGGTGCATCAATTGCTGCTGTTGCGCATGGCGCAACGGTGATTGAAAAACACTTTACCCTCTCTCGTGCTGATGGAGGGGTAGACAGTGCATTCTCATTGGAACCTAACGAATTGGAATCACTGGTGATCGAGACCGAACGTGCCTGGCAATCACTTGGTGATGTTGTTTATGGGGGAACCAGTAGCGAAGTGAAGTCTAAGATTTTCAGGCGATCTCTTTATGTTGCCGAAGATATGGTAATAGGAGAGATTTTTACAGAGAATAATCTAAAAATTATACGACCTGGTATTGGATTACCACCAAAGTATTATGAGCAATTTCTAGGGAGAAAGGTCAGTATGAATGTGAGTAAAGGTACTGCTGTGAATTGGGAATTAATAATCTGAAATTACATCACCATTCTTATGAGAAAATAGGTAAAGTTTTCAATAAAACATATTGAACAATAGGGAATTAAAATATGGAAGAGATACCACATAATATAATAAAGCATTCATCTGGCGATACTGAAGAGATTTTGCTAAAGGCATTGAATGAAAAATATGGTGAAAGATTTGCTAAATACAGAGATGATTATCATGCAAATATAAAATTCAGTGGGGATGATCGTTTTATGCAAAGCGCATATCCTTTATCTGTCTTACTAGAACTAATAAATAGATGCAACTTGGATTGCATTATGTGTGACCAGGGTTTTCGGAATGATATTGATAAGGTCACCATGTCGGATGAGATATTAACGAAGTTATTTAAAGATTTTAAGAAAAATAAACTGCCCGCATTAATGCTTAGCTTATCCGAACCACTGTTGTATAAAAATATTGGAAAGGTATTGGATATGGCAAAAGAAGCAGAAATCATGGACCTATTTTTGTTTACAAATGGGACCCTGCTAGACTCAAAAAGAATAGACATGATTCTTGACTCTTCTGTAACAAGGTTGTTTGTATCAATAGATGCGAACAGTCATGAAACATATAGCATCATTAGGCCAACAGCCAAAAAAGTTAGCAGTGGTGATGAAAATCGATTTCACAAGTTGGAACGTAATATAAGGAACTTCATTGATAAGAGAAATTCCCTAGGAAGACAATTACCATTAGTTCGAGTGTCTTTTGTAGCAAAAACAGAGAACAGTCATGAAGTGGAGAGCTTTATAAATAAATGGGTTAACATTGTTGATAGTGTAGAAATTCAAAAAGAGCTCACTATAACTGCTTTTGATAATTTAAGAAATGAAGAACAGTTAAGTATCAATGATGATAACTTTGACTATAAATGTAACCAGCCTTGGGCACAGATGTCGATTTATTCTAATGGTCAAGTTGCTCCATGTTGTAATACAATAGGAAATCAAATACCGATTGGCAATGTAATAAATGAGTCTATTAGTGAAATATGGAATGGAAAGAAAATGCAGGAAGTAAGAAAAGGATTTATATTGAACAATCCAAATGATGTATGTAAGCAGTGTTTACAAAATTTTCATTCTGATTATTTTGACCAGGCGGATCCCAATGAAAAATTTGTACAACATCCCAATACCATCGAACAAGTAATCACGATTAAATAATGATATGAAAAAAGCAGAAAGAGTTGCTGATGATGCTATCTATCTTAAAGAAGAACGACATGATGAACCTAAAGAATTATTTAAGAAATTATCTAGCATTATTTCTGAGTTTGTAGTTCATGAAGACGAGCTTTGTATGCTTGATGTGGGATGTGCTACAGGAGAATTAGTTTATTATTTAGAAAAACAGTTTCCTAACGTCAGTTATTATGGGATCGATGTCTCTGATGATATGCTGAATTTGGCAAAAAGAAAAATAGGTTTTGCTAAATTGAATAATCAATCAATTCTTGAGTTGCCATTGTGGGTTGATATGCAATTTGATGTAGTTTTATGCCTTGGAGTAATTGGCATCTTTGATGAAATTGAAATTACATTAAGTAATTTGATTTCTAGTCTGAAGGATGGAGGAAGATTGTTATTGTCTGAGCAGTTTAGCGATGATTCAATTGATGTCATTATGCGATATAGACGTGTAGATTCTGGTGAAAATGTTTGGGAAAGTGGATGGAATATTTTTTCAATGAAAACAATTGAAGACATTGCTAAACAATATGATAAAAAAGTGAAATGGCATGAGTTTAGGATGCCATTTGGAATTGAAAAAAGTGATGACCCAATGAGGACATGGACTATAGAGACTGAAGCTAATAGACATCAGTTAATATTGGGTTCTAAACAACTAATAGACCTTTATGTTGCAGAAATTTACTAGAGTTTGACGGCTACAATTACATATAACGATTCGCCCGAATTATTTTTTTCTCACGTGAATGAAATAATAGCTGGAAAACAATGGGTATGGCCAAATTGGCTGGCAGGTAATGTTCATAATAATTATATTAGAATTCAAGAAAGAGGAGATGTAGAAAATAAAAGTTTTATCTTTTTATGGAACAATAACCCCTTAATTGTATTTTTCGGTTTTGTGTCTAGTGATAAGAATGTGGTTGATGTGCCGGGATGCTATTACAAAAAGGATGAATACATCGCTCCTAAGGTGTTTAAGCAGTTCTTGCATGAATTTGAATCACAGGTTTTGAGTGCCAAGAAACATCTTTGGATTAGAGATTTCATGCACAATGGATCTATTTCAAGATTGACAAAAATTATGTTGGAAAAAGGGGCTCGCTCAGAGCATGTGTTCTCAAATGTATTGGACTTATCGAAAGAGAAAGAAGAAATACACAAAAATATTAGGGCAAGTTATAAATCATTAATAAACTGGGGGAGTAGAGAGTTGCGGCCCCGAGTGTTCACACAAGATAATATAGATTGGAATATTGTAAATGAATTTCGTTTACTGCACATTCATGAGGCTGGCAAAGAAGTAAGATCTGAAATGACGTGGCGCAAACAAATGGATATGGTCAGTCATTTTGAAGCATTTATAGTTTGTGGGTATAGTAATAATGAAATGGTATCAGCGGGACTCTTTAGCTTTAACGGTACTAACTGTGATTATCAAGTTTCTGCATCTAAAAGAGAGTTGTTTGATAAACCATTGTTTCATTCATTAATGTGGTCAGCAATGTTACATGCGAAAATAATAGGGTGCAAATGGTTTGAATTTGGTGACTTATCTTTTTTACATCATCCAAGTGATCAACTACCAACAAAAAAAGAACTTGGAATCAGTAATTTCAAATCAGGCTTTGGTGGCAATACTAAGCTGTTTTTAGATGTGCGTATTTAACTTTGAGTGATTTACTATGAATTCGTATAAGCCAAGAATAATTGTAAAGTTGGAAATTAAGTCAAATCATGTAGTTAAACCTATTTATTTTGAAGGGTTGAGACGGGTAGGGATGCCTCATGAAATGGCACAAAAATACTTCTCAGATGGAGCTGATGAGTTAATTTACATTGATATTGTTGCCAGCCTTTATCAGCGTGGAATTGATTATGAGCAAATAAAAAGAGCATCGGATAACATTTATATTCCTTTAACAGTAGGAGGCGGTATTCGCACAGTAGATGATTGTCATCGTCTTTTTGACTCTGGGGCAGATAAGGTTTGCATTAATACTCATGCTTTACAATCAGATTCAACGCTAATTGATAATGCAGCGCAAATATTCGGCTCTCAAGCTGTAGTTGTTAATATTGAGGCTAAAAGTAAATCAGACACATGGAGTTGTTATTCAGATAATGGAAGAATACCATCGTCGAAGGATGTGGTTGATTGGGTGGATGAAGTTGAGGGGCGAGGAGCAGGTGAGATTATTCTTCAATCAATAGATCGAGATGGGTCTAGAAAAGGTTTTGATTTTAATCTCATTAGCAAGGTGATTGAAAGAAGTCATATACCAGTTATCATTGGTAGTGGTGCTGGAAATATAAGTCATATTATCGATGTTGTGAAAGAATTTAACCCACATGGTATAGCTTTATCAAGTGTACTGCACTATAACAAGCTTAAAATACCGTCAATTATAGAGAGTATTCGTAATGCACTTACCTAATATAGGCGTGGTTAATGTTGGTTCCTCAGGAAATGTGTTTAACGTTATTAAATCTATACGTTATACAGGAGCAACGTGTGGATTGATTAAACAGGAAGATGATTTTAGCAAATATGACAAAATTATTTTGCCAGGAGTAGGATCATTTCCTTATGTAATGGATGCGCTTAGAAACAATAATTTTCACCACGCTTTAATTGAGTCAATGAAATGCAAACCAACATTAGGTATTTGTCTCGGGCTCCAGGTTTTATGTGGAGTAGGGCATGAATTTCAGGAGGTTTCAGGGTTAAATATTATTCGTGGGGAGGTGAGAAAGTTAAATTGTTCTGGTGTTGTGCCAAATATGGGGTTTAGGACAATAGAGATAGTTAAGGACTCGCCAATATTTAAAGGAATTAGTGAGAATGATGAGTTTTACTTTATGCATTCCTATGAAGTAATTAATCATACTGAAACAATTGCTATTAGTACATATAATAATCATAGTTATGTCTGCGCAATTCAAAAAGACCATGTATTTGGCGTCCAATTTCATCCTGAAAAAAGTAGAGAACCTGGCCTTCGTATTATACAAAACTTTATCGATCTATAGTGTGAGTGAATAATGAAAAAGTATGGAAAATATGGGCTGCCATTGAAAGTTGAATTTTGCTCTAAATGTACATCTAGTAATCAGAGGCCTAATTCAGCTTATGAGTTTAAACAAACTTCTAGCGATAAAAAGGAGTTCGTTCCAGTTACATCTGGTGTTTGTAAAGCATGTGAATATGTAGAAATAAAGAAAGCAATTGATTGGGCTGAGCGTGAAAAAGAACTAAAGGAATTATGTGACAAACATAGGAAAGATGATGGTAGATTTGATGTTCTTGTTCCAGGAAGTGGAGGAAAGGACAGTATTTATGTTGCCAATGAGTTAAAACATAAATATGGAATGCACCCTGTTTTGACAACTTGGGCCCCTAACATGCAGACATCTCAAGGGATACAGAATTTTAATGCATGGCTTGACATGGGTTTTGCTAATTATATGGTTTATCAAAACAAGCAAGTCCATAGACTATTAACTAAGCTGGCATTTGAAGAATTGTGTCATCCGTTTCAGCCCTTTATTATTGGGCAAAAAAATATGGCTCCTAAACTTGCAGCACAGCTGGATATTGACTTGATCATGTTTGGTGAGCATGATGCAGAATTTGGAGTTAATATGGATAGGATGAATATCCCAACTATGGATCTAGGTTTTTTTACTGTAGACAATAACGATATATCGCAGATCTATTTAAGTGGACTTCCAGTCACAGAATTAATTGATAAATACGGGCTTTCTTTGTCTGATTTAGAGGCTTATTTACCATTAGATAGAGAAAAATTTGAAGGCAATAACAAAGAGTTTCACTTCTATAGTTACTATAAAAATTGGAATTTTCATGATAATTATTACTATGCAGTTGAGAACTCTAATTTTCTGCCAGCCTCAAAAAGGCTAGAGGGTAGTTATGATAAATATGCCTCAATGGATGACAAAATAGATTGGTTACATTTTTATACTTTTTATACAAAATTTGGAATTGGAAGAGCAACAGCTGCTTCATTTCAGGAAATTAGAGCTGGCGTAATAACTCGCGATGAGGGCATCGCTTTAGTTAAAAGATTTGATGGAGAGTTTCCAGCTCAGTATTTGAAAGATTGTCTTGATTATTTGGATATTACAGAACAAAAATTTTATGATATTACTGATGAATCAAGGCCTGACCACCTCTGGAAAAAAGAACACGGAGAATGGAAGTTAAGGCAACCAATTTGGAAAGCGTAAACATGGCATTGTAATATAAGATGCTTGGATGATTCATATGGAGTGGGGATAATAATATGCGAAATTTAATCGCGGTCGATAATTTATCCGAGTTGAGATATATAGAATCATGTAATCCATCTCTGAGTAATGCCCCACTTATTTTACTAAGTAGTAATTTCTCATATCATTCATTAGTGGAATTTAAAAAGCGTCAATTTTACTCGTATGATGAAAATATCACTTCTAGTGATGCCACTAGGATGGATAAAGATATACATCGGATTCTTTGGAAATGGTTCGAGGATGATGATGGGCGTGATTTGAGTAACGTCGATGGGTGTTCATTAGGCATTGTGTTTACTCCATCAGTAGAAATTATACTCAACACAATTCTTCGCTATCAACACGGCTTGGCTTCGTTACTTAAATCAGATGATGTTGTATATTATTGCAGTCGGACAGAAGATATATTTATAGATGTGCTTCATAGTTTGCAGAAGAAAATGCACTTTAAATGCGTTGAAGTTGAATACAATCAAGATCAAAAATATGCAACATTAGAAGACGGTATTCAGACTTTTGACCCTAATGGAAGAAAACGAGATTTATCTACGAGTTTTAAATTAGCCAGCTTATTCAAAAGGGTAATATTTAGGTTGCTGGTGACTTTTCAGGTTGTTGATAGTAATAATAGAGTCCTTCTAGTTCCTGCCGGCAAACTTGATGAATATATTAATGACGTGACAACTAATAATAATGCTAAAGACTTTGCTTGGATGTTTCCCTTATCCGGTTTCGCAGATATTAAAAAGTTTTTCAATCGATCTACGCTAAGTTATTATTTTTGTAATATTGGAATTAGTAACTCACGAGATATTGATATAGTTACATTAAAATTAAAGGAGAATTTAAAAAATTTTAACGATATTATTGATTCATCAATGATGATAGATGTTTTTAGTCGAAATATTTTCTCATATTTTGAAGGTGCTTTAGGTTATTATCATAGTGCTAGAATAACAATGACTTCATTGAAACCAAGTTTAGTTGTTGTGTCTGACGATGGATATGAAAACTTTATTATTGCAGCTCAAGCAGCTGTTCGAAATGATATTCCTGTTGCTATGATTCCACACGGCATATACGATTGGGGATATATAGAGCTGAGGCTTGGTAAATATAAGCTCTTTGATTATTTGTTTGCATTTGGTAAAGTTGATGCTGATAATTTTATCCTCTCAGGAGCTCCGGTTGATAACGTAAAAATTACGTCGTTCCCATATTTTGAAAGATTTCTGCCGTTTGTTAAAGGAGGAAAGGTAAGCTCCTACAAAAAGGTATTAATTTTGTCTCCAGACTTTTTTAATTTCTTTCCGGGAGAGAAAATATCAGAAGAATATAGATTCTATGAGCAAATATGTTTATTGTTTAAAAAGTTAAATATTGAAATTATCGGGATAAAAGCAAGGCACCATTTTCACTATCAGAATCTTGGAATCGATAATAATATGCTTGATATTGGCGGCTGTTCTTTGAATTTATTGTCTGGTTATAAGGATTTCCCATCTTATCTGGATGGTGTTGATTTTGTTGTTGGTCCTGCATCTACAGCGCTTATCGAAGCTGGGCTGTTAGGTAAAGATTACTATGTGTACCAGCATACATTTTTTCAAAAAATGAGTACATCTATGGTTGATGCACTCTTTGATGTGGTTAATGCATCCTTCTCTATACAGCAATTAGAAAAAAATATTATTTCTCGTTGTCCATATAAATCTGGCAAATCGGTAAGAGATATTATTGATCTTTCAGGAGTTAATACAAAGGACGATCTGTACTCAAAATTCGAAGCTAATATTAGTGCAGTGCTATGAAAATGATACATATTTAAAATTCAACCCCAAATATAGAGTAGAGATTTAAATTTAATCAATGAGAATATATTGCTATGTCTAAAGTTCTAATTACAACAATCCCTTTTGGGAACAAAAACTCCCTGCCTCTGGAAATGCTTGAAGAGGAGAATATTGAATACCTTATTAACCCGTTCAATAAAAAGCTTACTGAAGATGAGCTTATAGAACTCGTAGGTGACTTTGATGTCATTATTGCCGGCACTGAACCAATCACTGATAAGGTGATGAATCAAGCGAGTAACCTCAAGATGATTTCGCGTGTGGGGGTTGGGTTGGATAGTGTGGATCTGCTGGCGGCAGAAAAACGGGGAATCAAGGTTTCCTTCACGCCAGATGCGCCAGCACCAGCTGTTGCAGAGTTGACATTGGGGCTGATTCTGTCTCTACTGCGCTCTGTTCATGTATCTAATTCCAAGATGCATGATGGTCATTGGCATCGCCTTTTTGGGCGTCGTTTAGCAGAGGTAACAATCGGTATTATTGGTGTTGGTCGGATTGGAACACGAGTGCTTAATCGCACAAAGGCGTTCGGTACGCCTAGAATCTTAGTTAATGATGTGATGCCCAATCTTGAGCTGAGTCGTCAATTCAAACTAGATTGGGTCAGCAAACAGAGAATCTACGAGGAAGCTGACATCATCAGCCTACATGTCCCACTTACGCACCAGACCAAAAACATGATCAGGAAAAAACATCTTCTCTCAATGAAGCAGGATGCGATTATCATAAACACGGCCCGTGGTGGTATAATCAATGAACAGGATCTCTATGAAGTGATGCAATCGGGACATCTCAGCGGTGCTGCGATCGATGTTTTCGAGCAAGAGCCATACGATGGCCCGCTCAAGGAGATACAACGTTGTCTGCTGACTGCTCATATGGGATCGATGTCTGTTGATTGCCGAACTCGTATGGAAATTGAGGCCACCGAGGAAGCTATCCGCTTCTTGAGTGGTAAGCCACTTAAAAAAGTTGTTCCTAAAGAGGAATATGAGGTGCAAAGGCAAAGCCTATGATTAAAAAAGCAGTTGTTGTTGGAGGCAGTGGGTTTAGTGGCTCACATTTGGTAGATCATCTTGTACATGTGGATCTAGAGTAGGGTTTGTGTTCAGCTGATTAATGAATTGAGTGAAATTAATAGTAGTAATGATTAAAGTATTCCTTAAAAAACAGTCTATAAGTTACTGGAGTATTTACTAAATAGTGCTTCTAAAGCATAGGGTTTGAGCAATGTAGTATAAGATGATTCTATTTCAAAACGGTATCAAGAATGGTAGCTCTAGATGTAAAAACAATTTTCTGGGACTTTGATGGAGTAATCAAGGACTCAGTTGGGGTAAAGTCGGATGCTTTCGAGAAACTCTTTTTGCCATATGGAAAAGAGTTCGCCAGAAAAGTCAGAAAACATCATGAAGTTAATGGAGGTATGTCTCGCTTTAATAAACTTCCACTCTATCTAAAATGGGCAGGGCTAGAGCCATCACAAACATTAATTAAAGAGTATGCAGAAAATTTCTCATTACTGGTTAAGGAAAAAGTCATCTATTCTCCGTGGGTTGATGGTGTGTTGGATTATCTGATCAATAACCACAAGAGGCAGCAATTCTTTCTAATAACTGCAACCCCTCAGCAAGAGATTGAAGAGATACTTGCTCAATTAGACATCGCGGATTACTTTGAGCAAGTAATTGGTTCACCAATCGATAAGTGTAAGGCTATTGAAATATTACTAGATCAATATAGTATAGTTCCAGAACAGGCAATCATGATTGGTGATTCTAGTAGTGATTATGAGTCAGCAGTTTCTAATCGAATTCCTTTTATGCTGCATAAAACAGAATTAAACAAAAAATTACAAGACAATTTAGATTGTCTCATGGTGGAGAATTTCCGATGAGCGTTGAACAAATCATACCATTTCCTAAAAAAACCTACGACAAAGCAAACTCTATTATAGAGTTACGAGGAGGCGTCGTAGAAAAAAAAAGCGATATTATGAGTTATCTTCTCTCTAAAAAAGATGAGGTTAGTCTAGATAGAGATCCTATTATCTATGCAGTTTTACAAGATCTATTTGCGGATGAAGGTGATGGAATCAATATTAAAGATAGATTTTATCTCCGTGATCATGTTGTAGAAGAGTTGTCAAGGTTGGACCAATCTCAGTATCTGCGTTATTTGCGATATAGATATAGCTATGACATATATCCAAACATTAAAAAAATAACTAAGTATCCACCATTAGTTCAGATAGAGCCCACATCAATCTGTAATTATCGTTGTGTCTTTTGCTACCAAATCGATGCTAGGTTATCAGATAAAAAAAATGGGCATATGGGGGTAATGAGCTTAGATCTTTTTAAAAAAATAATTGATCAACTAGAGGGAAATGTAGAAGCTGTTACTTTAGCATCTAGAGGAGAGCCAACAATTAATAAAAAATTGCCGGAGTTCCTACAATATATGGCAGGTAAGTTCTTGGCCACAAAGGTCAATACGAATGCCTATTTGTTAAATGAAAAAATGATCCATGGCATTTTGCAGGCAGATTTACAGACGCTGGTTTATTCTGCGGATGCGGCATCAGAACCTCTCTATAGTAAACTGAGAGTCAATGGTAATCTTGAAAAAGTGCTAAAAAATATTGATCGATTTCACCAAATCAAAGAACAGCAATACCCACAATCTAAATTAATAACCAGAGTGTCTGGTGTGCGATATAGTGATCAACAAAATATGGGGGAGATGGATCGGTTTTGGCGAGAGTATGTGGACCAAGTTGCGTTTGTTGATTACAACCCATGGGAAAATGTATATGATGCTAAAAAAAATAGTATTACATCACCATGCTCTGATTTGTGGCGCAGGATGTTTGTCTGGTGGGATGGCAAAGTTGCGCCCTGTGACGTCGATTATTTAACTAGGCTCAGTAATGAATCTATAACTAATAATTCAGTATCTGAAATATGGAATGGGAATATGTACAAAGAATTACGCAATAAACACCTTGAAGGTGAGCGGAAGTCTTTAGAACCATGTTCACGCTGTGTGGTGGTCTAAGTTAACCTACATGAGAAAGTAAAGATAAAATATGATCTGCTCACTAATTTTAGGCCGTAAAGGTAGTATAGGGTTTCCAGGGAAAAATACTTATGATATTTATGGACACCCATTAGCATGGTATCCAATGCAGGCAGCAATCAATACACCTGAAATAGATCGTAATTTTATCTCAACGGATGATCCCAAGTTAATGGATTTAGGCAAAGAGGTTGGTTTTGAGGTGATCGAACGACCAGATTATCTTGCAACATCTGAGGCGCTAGGGGATGATGCCTACAAACATGGATATGAGGTGATTTGTGAAAAAATTGGTGAAAAACCAGAACTGCTTGTTCTGATGTTTTGTAACGCTCCTACCATCAGACCAGAACAGATTAGTGAAGGCATTGATATGTTGCGTAATGATCTCACAGCAGATTCAGCGGTAACCGTTAGTAGATATAATATGTTCAGCCCAACCAGAGCTAGAAAGGTAGATAAAAATGGTACATTGCAACCCTATATAGATTTTGAGCATCATCCAGAGTTAGAAAATATTAATTGTGACCGAGATAGTCAGGGAGAAGTCTGGTTTGCTGATGTGGCAGTTAGTATTATTAGACCGAAAAATTTAGATAATTTAGAAGATGGACTCCTACCGCAACGCTGGATGGGGCAAAAGATATTGCCAATTTATAATGAAGCTGGTCTGGATATGGATTATGAATGGCAGGTTGGGCAGGTTAAGTGGTGGTTGAAGAATGAGAAGAGTTAAGGCATATGTCTGATCAACGTACTGTATTAGTAACAGGTGCAAATTCAGATATTGGTGCAGAGCTTTGTCGCTATTTTTTAGACAATGGTGATAATGTTATTGCTATGATAAATAGTAGTAGTGATAATCTAGAAGAATTATCAAATAGGTTGAGTGAGATTGTAAAACTTGATTTTTCTAATTCTGTTAATGTAGAAAATTTTATCAAAAATAGAGATGAACTATTAAGTTCAATAGATATATTTATAAGTTTGGCGTCAGTCAGAAAGTCAGTCAATTATGGTTCAATTAGTAGTTCTGATTTGATCTCTCACTTCACAATAAATACTATTCCAACTATTCTCTTAATTCAATACTTAGGTAATTCAATGAGCAAGAAAGGGTGGGGGCGTATTGTTGTTGGGAGTAGTATAGGTGTTAAGTTTGGCGGTGGGATGGATACGTATTGTTATTCAGTTACTAAATATGCAACTGAACTTATTCCCAGCATCTCAAAACAGTGGTATGAGCATAATGTCCTAGTGAATGTAGTGCGTATTGGTGTGACGGATACAAGTAAATTTAGAGAAATTGGTGAAGATATGATTGAAAAAAGAGTAAAATTAGTACCGATGAAAAGATCGGCTAAAGTAGAAGAAATTGCTAAATCTATTTATTATTTGGGTTCTGCAGAAAATACGTATATTACTGGACAGATTGTAGCTGTTTCAGGGGGAGAGTGAGGTAAATAAATGAATGATATAATTTTTCCACCTAAAAAAGTTACTCCTATTAGAGTTCTTTTTATCTATCCAAATACATTTGGAATGAATATGTTTCCGCCTGCGATAGCACTTTTTAGTGCTGTATTAAAGAGGGAAGGCCACTCTGTCAGACTATTCGATGCGACTTACTACTCTGTAGATTATGGTGTTGATTCGGATGGATCAAAAGCAGATAATCTTAATGTAGTACCGTATGATGTTAGTGAAAAAGGGATTCGTATGAAAACTACCTCTTGGGTAGATGATTTACGGAAGGAATATGACGATTTTTCACCAGACTTAATTTCTATGTCAACGACGGAGGATATGTGGAATTTAGGGTTGTTGTTATTAGATTCTTTGAGAACTAGAATCAAAAGAGATAAAACTCCAGTGCTTGTAGGAGGTGTTTTCCCAACTTTTGCACCAGATTTGGTGATTGCACAAGATTTGGTAAATATGGTTTGTCTCGGAGAAGGAGAGGACGCAATGGTTGATCTCTGTTATCGTATCGGTAAGGGTATAAATTATGAAGAAGTCACAAATTTATGGGTTAAAACTGATGATGGAAGATTAGTTAAAAATGGTGTAACAAAACCGGTCGATGTGAATTCATTGCCAATGTTAGATCTTTCTCTGTTTGAAGATCAGCGTCTTTATCGTCCTATGTCAGGAAATTGGTATCGTATGTTACCAGTTGAAACAATTCGTGGTTGCCCATATAAATGCACTTATTGTAATTCACCTAACCAAATAGAATTTTATAATAAAAATAGTACGGCCAGTTTTTTTAGAAAAAAAGATGCTAAGTTAGTGCATGCAGAGTTGAAATACTTTGTTGATAATCATAATATGGAGTACGCATACTTTTGGGCAGATACATTTCTAGCAATGAGTAATAGGGAATTTGATGAATTCTGTGAGATGTATCAAGATATTAAGTTGCCATTCTGGATGCAGACACGACCAGAAACTTTAAATGACGATAAGGTTAAGAGATTGGCTGATGTTGGTTTAAATAGAATATCATTTGGGGTGGAACATGGTAACGAAGAGTTCAGGAAAAAATACTTAGCCAGGTCATTTAAAAACAAAGATATTATTGAGAAACTTAAAATACCTCATCATTATGGCGTGGAATTTAGTGTTAATAATATAACAGGGTTCCCACATGAGACAAGAGAGTTAGCTATGGATACGATTGAGCTGAATCGTCATATCAAGTCCGATAATCAAAATTTATATGCATTTGTTCCATTTCACGGTACACCATTAAGAAAAATATGTGAGGATTTAGGTTATGTGAAGCATGAGGATATCACAAGATGTCTAACCGATAAACCTATGCTGGATCAACCGCAGTATTCTGCAGAAGAAGTTGCGGGTTTGCAGCGATGTTTTGTGCTTTATGTGGGAATGCCTAAAAGCAGATGGAAGGATATAGCTAAAGCTGAGAAAGATACACCTGAAGGAAATCGTTTATTTGCTGAGCTTAAAGAAGAGTTTAAGAGGGATTATATGAACAGTTCAGCAGATGCAAAAGTTGCGGATCTTGAATACGGTCTATCAAGCTAATGTTTAATACTTTATTTTTTAATTAAGTTAAAGTAATACGTATTTGACTGTGTATTTCATTAAGTTGAAGATAGTAATAAACATTATGAGCGCAGGCTTTTATTAATGCAGACTAACTGCAGATCCGAGAAGATTAATATTGTTGTTGAATATTATAATAATAAGCTTATTTTTGATAAAGTGCCTCAGAGTGAGCATAAAAAGATTAGAGATCTATGGGAAATTCTGCGCGAAGACTATGCTGATTGGGTGGCTGATGTCAGACTTAAAAAAATTAGTTCAGATAAAACATTGGCGGAGTCATTTGAGTGGAAAGGAATGTCGACATGGTGGCTGTCGCCACTAGTAAGTAAAACAGTTGGTGTTCATCACCGTTGGATGAATCGACTAATGGTTCTCTATCTATGTAAGAACTATTTAGATGTGATATTAATTAAAACAGATGATAGATTGTTGATTAAATCTGTTAAAAAAAACTTCATTAACGTTAATATTGTTTTTTTAAAATCAAAACAGCCCAGTCTTAAACAGTATATTAAATATCGATGTAGAAGATTAGTAATTGTATTGAGATATGTTTACTCCTTTATCCTGCACCTTGAAAGGTGGTTGGTTTTGGGAGGTTTGGCAAAGAAACAAAAGAGTAGCTACCCCAATTTGAATGAATCAATATGGTTTCACACATTATATCCTGCCAATTGGGTTAAAAAAGAAAGCAATATATGGCAAGATAGAATTCTAGATGATTCCGTTATACAGGATGTACAGCATAAGAAACAAAGTTGTTATCTTGCGTATATACTTCGATATGGAAGTGATAGTTCCTTTGGTGTTTTTCAGCTTTGGAAAGGTATCAGATCATTAAAGGAGAAAGCAAATAGAACTGTAATATTTCCCCAGGCTCATCTTAAATTTTTTGATATTCTCAGTGTCTATATTAATACGTTTTTGGAGTGGAGAAAGTTTAAAAAGTGGCACAAAAACCCCTTGTTTATAAATTTGTTTCAACTAAAAGGAATGGATGTCTCTGAAATATTAATTTCTGAGTGGGGTTTAGGATATTGGGGGAATATGCAGTATTGCAAATTGCACGGGGTAGCCACTATGCGATTTCTTGAAAATCTAACATACAAGCCTAGAATAGTTAATTATGGCGAATTTTATATTGAAACAAGAGCCGCTTATCATTTAAAAAATTTGACTGATTTTGGCGCATCGTATTACGCGCTTCAACATACACAGTTGTCTAGAAATACAGGTGAGGCATATAATCGCCTGTCAGAGTTTTCACAAGATGAATATTTGGATGCGATGCATTATTGCCCTGCTCCAGACTATTTTTTAACACATGGAGAACAATATACTAGAATATTATCAAGCTTTTATCCTGAGAATAGAACCCATATAATGGGCAGCTTGAAGACAAAACAATATCTAAATGATATTGCTTTTTTTGATAATCAACAGAATCAAGAAGAACTATTGAAGGAGTTGGGAGTATCCAAAGATAAAAGAACTGTTTTAGTTGCGCTGTCATCGGAAGATACAGAGGATATCTGTCTAATGTTACGCAAATGGATTCCTAAAGAAGACATTAATGTGATTTTTACACCACATCCATCAAGCAATATAAGTGAAGTCAAAAAAATAATAGACGAACATTTGGGACACTTAATAATAAGACTTGAATCCAAAATTTCAACTTTAAAAATTTTAAAGTGCGTAGATTTGGTTATTTGTGGATTTTCAAATATAGCGTATGAGTCGTTAATATATGGGGTTCCGTCTGTGGTATTGACTCCATTAGGTTCTTTTTTTCCAAGAGAAATAGATCCGCGTATTAACGAATTTTACGATGGGAAAAGCTTTAATTCATGGTTTAATAATTATTCCTGGATTAGAAAAGAAAATCATCATAATATTGAATTACGTGAAATGGCTTCTGAATATTATGGTCCCATCGATGGCCTAGCATCTGAAAGAATGTGGAACTACATTATCAAACCTAATTTAATTCTCGATCATTAATTTAGTGAGTTTAAGTAGTCCCTATGAGTAGTCGAAAAATATTAATTTACTATGAACAGCTTGGTTATGGTGGAGTTGATACTCATCTTGCAAACTTGATTAACTATTGGCCAAATAATGAAGATGAATTCATTATTGCTAGTAACCCTGATAATGAAGGGCTTTCTTTTCTTAAGCAGCAATTGACCAACTCATCTGTTACTATTCATACTCTTGATGGCGTGTTTCAAAGAGCAGCAAAAGAATCGTCCAAGTTAAAGCGAGCTTCTGCTAATTTAAATACATTTATACGCTTTATGAGAACATTCAGGACGTTGCTTAAAGAGGTATCACCGGATATATTGTTGTCAAATAACGGGGGTTATCCTGGAGGCATTACTAATTGGTTAGCGGCTATTATTGGCAAGCTGCATAAATCAACTAAAATCAGTACATTCCTTCTGGTCCACCATTCCCCCACTTCCAAAGTAGGCGGACCAATGGCTGTGCTTACCTCTTTACTTATATGGTGGATACAGTTTTTGGATATCCCATCTATTACAGTCTCACAAGCAAGTAAGAATATGTTGGAAATTTATACTCCCTTAAGAAATCTACATGTGATTAACAATGGGTTGGGTTTAAAGGAATATCTTACTGATCCATATGACTTTAAGACAAAATGGAATATTAAGCAGGATAAGATTCTAATTGGCATAATTGGCCCAGTTGATCCACATAAAGGTCATCTCACTATGCTGGAAGTATTTCATCATTCTAGTGCCCTACAAGAAAAAGCTCATTTGATAGTGGTTGGATCCGGCAAAGATACTTTACTTGCTGAGCTGAAACATATGGTATTTTCACTTGGACTGGAAAATGTAATAACCTTCACAGGATTTCTGCCTGGCGATTCACACAAAATTATTTCTGGGTTTGACATTCTGGTGATGCCTACAATTGACTTTGAGGGTTTTGGCTACTCGATGGCAGAGGCGATGAGTATAGGGATACCAGTGGTAGCTTCCCGAATTGGAGCTATTCCTGAAGTGATTGTAGATAAGGAGAGCGGTTTTCTTGTGGAGCCTAAAGATATCTCCGTCTGGCAAGAAAATCTTGAGAAATTAATTAACAGTGCTGACTTACGTAAGAAAATTGGTATGTCAGGCAGACAAAGAATTCAGAATGGATTTTCTGCGCACAGCATGGGACAACAATATTTCAATTTTCTAAGGAGCTTACAGTGAAATCTTTTCAAAAATATTTAGAAAATTATAAGCCACTTCCATGGACAGTCATAAGTAAGCATTCAACAGAATGGTTAGTTGATAATGATGAGCTGTTGGTAAATTTTGTCAGATTTCGTTATATCATGAGGCATATTGAGAAGTATTTTAGTTTCAATAAACATGCATCACAGTTGTTAGATGTAGGTGTATATCCAGGTCATATGCCCCAACTTTTTTATGAGTATTATCCTAAGCCTGAAAATTATAGCTATTTTGGTGTTGGGCTTGGATTTTCTGACCAATTTAAGGAAAAAATGTCAGAGTTTGGGGTAGAGCTAATCGAATGTGATCTGGATCCGCGATTGCATTTAGATAATGGTAGAGCGACGTCGTTTCCAATGACAGATGGAAGTATTGATTACATAATTTTTACAGATGTTATTGAACACCTTTATGACCCGATACATACTCTTCAGGAGATTAATCGTGTATCAAAGCTTGATGCATTGATGATACTGACTACAGATAATTTGACTCGTTTTAGCGGACTTTCAGCATTATTTCGTGGGCGTAGTTGTAATGTACCATTAATATCAGGTAATTTTTTTTACAATGGAGATTGGCGACCCCACTTTAGAGAATATTCTCGTGAAGAATTAATTCAGCTATTACAGTGGGCTGGTTTTGAGGTATTGGAGCATCACTTTTATGAGGCAGAGTTTGGGAAATACCGTGTGGTGGATGGTCATTTGATCAAGGAAAATCGAGAAAATTCATCATTAAAAGGAAAACTGAAGAGAGTGATTCGTGACTTGATTGTCAATCTTATTCCACACTTTCGTGATAACCATATTATAGTGGCGAGAAAGGTAGAATCTTATGAGGATATGCTTATCAAGGCTCCCAAGATAGTTAATAATATAGATGAGTGGATTAATCAGCGACAGACTTTTGAAAAGTCCCGTTAAACAGTGTATTTTTTTAATTGAGGTAATAATATGACAAATAGGGAAAAGTATAATAAAACTTTTATTGATTGTTTTTTAGTAACAGAAGATATGTTAAATAAAGATTTTGTATATCAATGTATACCAGCATGGGATTCTATTGGTCATATGGCTATGATTGCTTCAATTGAGGATACTTTTGATATTATGATGGATATTGATGATATTATTGATTTTTCATCATATACAGTAGGTATTGAAAAATTGAAAAATTATGATATTGAAATTGAGTAATGTTCATATCTAATGTCGGTAATCTAAATGATATAGCGATAATTGAAAGCAATGGCTCTATATTAACTTATGCAGATCTTTACAAAAATGTAAGTGAATTTAAAACTTTTTTTGACGGTAAGCATTTGGTGTTTATCGTTGGTGAGAATAATTTTGCAACTATAGTTTGTTATTTATCAGCAGTTGAGTCTGGTATGGTTCCTTTGTTGCTTAGCTCAATGATTAATCAAAATCAGCTTAATAATTTAATAGATGTATATAAGCCCAAATATATTTTTCAAAAAGAATCTAGACCTTCTAATGATCTAAATTTATTATCAAGCTTTGGAGAGTATGGTCTTTTCATAAGAAGCAAGTCGAAAAGCATAAAACTTCATCCAAACCTTGCATTATTATTAACGACTTCAGGCTCCACTGGCTCACCAAAACTTGTCAAGCTAACCAAGAGGAACCTTATCTCAAATGCAAAATCAATATCTAAATACCTTGATATCAATTCTGATGATAGGGCGATAACGTCGCTACCTTATAATTACTCCTATGGATTGTCAGTAATTAACTCTCACCTAAGTTCTGGTGGTTCACTTGTTCTTACAAATTCATCGATGATGGAAGGGAATTTTTGGCGTTTAGTTAAAAAGTATTCAGTTACAAGCTTTGCAGGTGTGCCTTATAATTATGAGATGATTTTAAGACTCGGCGTTGATAAATTGGAAATATCATCAATTAACAAAATGACTCAAGCTGGAGGAAGACTTGATTTTAATAAAATAGAAAAAATTAATAACTCTTTAAAGTCAAAAAATATTAAGTTTTATATAATGTATGGACAAACCGAAGCAACTGCTCGAATGTCATATCTACCGCCAAAGGATATTGAGAGAAAGCCAGACAGTATAGGTATTGCTATACCCAATGGAAAGCTTTGGATTGAGAATAAAAATGGTGAGTTGATTGATCAAGTCAATTCAGTTGGTGAGCTTATTTACAGTGGTGAAAATGTATCAATGGGCTATGCAAATTCAATAAATGACTTAGAGTTAGGCGATATTAATAAAGGAGTTCTTCGGACTGGAGATTTAGCTAAATTTGATAGTGAAGGGTATTTTTACATCGAGGGAAGCACCAATCGCTTTATTAAGATTTATGGGAATAGAATATCTCTTGATTCACTAGAAAAAATCGTTTCAAATAAAGGTTTTGAAAGTGTAGTTACTGGATACGATAAGAAAATTGTTATCCATATAATTAATCATCCAAATTTATCTCAGGACTCCCTAAGGTCAGAAATTTCAGAAGTTATTGGTATTAATCATGTTGCAATTAAAATTAATGTTATTTCTGAATTTCCTAGATTAGATAATGGAAAGATCGATTATAAATTTTTAAATAATAGTAAATGATAGATATTGGCACAATTCCAGTTTTTGGCCTAAATAAGGACGATAAAAGCCATTACATGTTAGGTAATATGAATTATCTGACTCAATTTCATATAAAAAATTGTTCTGAGTACAAAACTTTAATGGAAAAGTTTGGAGAAATCAAACAGACTTATAAAGAATTATCGGATGTGCCATTCATACCTGTTAGGCTTTTTAAGTATACAAACTTACTTAGTGTTCCAAAAAAAAATATTGTAAAAACTATGACATCTTCAGGGACAACTGGGCAA
>MDTF01006835.1_pt1 | contig 23192 bp, 22 predicted proteins | sample 811191 | NCBI WGS metagenome assembly MDTF01 (sample SAMN05326649, study PRJNA326480) | marine metagenome | isolation source: seawater | place: Southern Ocean | collected 2011
CGGTCATTCATTTAGAGTGGGGGCAGCACTTGACCTATTAGAACAAGGTGAGCCGCTAGAAAGGATAATGATTAGAGGAGGTTGGCAAACTGACTCTACCGCCATGACGTATCTCAGAAACTGGACTATTTAGATACTTTGAGCACTAATCAGGGAAGTTTAAGTCCTTCTTTAAGATATCGGGAGGAGAAGGTAAATCTCTAAATAACCGCCAAACCAAATCTGACTTGGGAAATAAAACGACCCAAACAGTAAGCAATATCAAGGAAAAGTAGGCAATGAGACCTTGTTTTCCTACATACCAAGCTTCGACGTCTCCTTTGTATGGTCCAATCACATTATCATAAAAATCTAGCGTACCACTATAACCTTCAAGAATATCCTCTTCACCGCGAAACACTATCGGCCCAATGCCAGAAAGACCAGGTTTGACCTGTACAATAATATCCTGTGATTCAACAGGGAAAGCATCAAAACACCTCTGGGCCTGGGGTCTTGGACCGACTAGACTCATATCCCCTAGGAAGACATTAAGCAACTGGGGTAATTCATTAATCTTCGTCTTCCTCAAAAACGCCCCAACAGGTAATACTCTCGGATCATTCTTCAAGGTTACTGTACCAGTACCCATCGCAGGGCTATCTTTAAGCATTGTCACAAATTTAAAAAGCTTAAACTTTACACGATGCTTGCCGACCCTTTCTTGCAAGAAAAATATTTCACCCTCACCGGAAAACTTAAGGATCAAAACAATAGGTAATAGGAGCGGAAACAAAACAATTACCGCAAATCCTGACAATAGTAGATCAAAAAAACGAATCATAACTACATCCTTCCATCGAGATATTTACCGGTCTCTTTATGAGCAAACTCTGGCAACAAATCAAAAAACAAGTCCACAATAACTTGCTTATCCCAATTTCCGCTACCTTTAAGGGCTTCTACCCCTGACAGAAACTGGTCTAGCTTATCGCTATCATATAAAGGTTCGTTTCTGATAACACCGACACCTTTAAAACGACTCATGTCAAGATCTTCACTATCTGTAAAAAACTCCTCGAAATCCTTCTCGCCCGTAGTATCACTTTCAAAGAAATAACAGGGCCATTTTTTGTCGGCAATTAAGACCGCTGCGCAGTTCCTCGCCTCCTCCTCACTTGAACAATGGTGAGGTGCATAACCTAAATCCAGCAAATATCTCTCTGCAATATCAGAAAATGTAATCAAGTCTAGGTGCTCATTCAATTTTGGGAAAAATATATCCCGATTACCTCCGAGCAATCCAGACATCAGGCATAGTTCACCAGACTCTTTTGGCGTTACAAAATACCGACGAACATCATTAGGAGCAGATATCGGTTGTCGCTTTGTAAACCGCTGATTAAATCCGTGCAGTAGAGAGCCATCGGAAAATGCAACATTGGCAAACCGAGCCATAGAAAGCGACATTTTTTGACTTTCACGCATCAAAAACATCTCCATAATTCGCTTACTGGCACCCATCATATTGACAGGATTTGCAGCTTTATCAGTCGAAACACAAAAATATTTTTTAGCTCCATGATCTCGAGCTAATTTGAATGTTTTGATTGTATTCAAAATATTGACAGATAACATACGCATTAGTGTGAACGGATCCTTTTCACTTCTTACATGTTTTAATGCTGACAGATTAAAAACGTAGTCGTAAGGTCCTTCACTACTCATCAAAGCTTCAAACTCGACTCCACCACAATCAATGGCAAAGGTCCGAAAATCGCCCTCGATGTAACCAAGAGTACTTCGAACATCCCTTACCAGCTCAACCATATTGTTCTCGCTAATATCAACAACATGAAGCTTTGCAGGATTGCGCTTAAAAATCTCTTTAGTAACCGCCTGACCTATCGATCCGGCCCCGCCTATCACCAAGAACCGTGCCCTTTCAACGATGGAAACTAAATCAAGATTCAGTTGATTTATATCAGAGGCAAAAAGAGGCGCTTCCCTCCCTAACAGATTCAACATTTTTGATTCGAGGTTCATCGCAGCGCGCCTATAAGGGCACTTATAACTTGATCAACCTCTTCATCAGTCATAGTAGGAAACAATGGTAATGTGAGTTGCCTCCTGCAGATTTCGGCTGTGATCGGAGAATCATTCGGAGAAAACTGTCCTTTATAAGCAGTGAAATCCCAAAAAGGCGGGTAGTGAATACTCGACTGAATACCTTTTGCCTTTAGGGCACCAATAATCATAACCCTATCAGTACCTTGAGGTAACAGCACCGGAAGAATATGGTATACAGATTCTGCTTTTTCAGGCTGGGCATCAAACGGGATCATGACTGGTGTTCCTGCTAGCCCCGATCGATAGCGCTGCGTCAACTCACCCCGTCTTAAATTACCAGCTGGTAGTTTTTCCAACTGAACTGAACCTATAGCTGAACGCATTTCATCCATACGATAATTTAAACCTGGTTGAGCTACATCATAGGTAATTGATCTTCCTTTATGCCTATCCAATGTCAACGTTGTCATACCATGAGATCTCAGGTAGCCCAATTTCTTATGAAGATCTGGGTTTAAAGTTGAAACCATACCTCCTTCACCAATAGATAAATTTTTATTACTAAAAAATGAGAAACAGCCGACATCACCAAACGTTCCACACTTTTTCCCATCTATTGATGCTCCAGGAGCATGAGCCACATCCTCTATTAGGCCAATGCCTCTATCACGGCAAAACGCACTTATTGCCGCAATATCTTTGCAAGGATAACCTGCATAATGCACTACTATTAAGGCTTTAGTTTTATCTGTTACCTTTTGCTTAAGAGATTCAAGAGACATGTTCCAATCATCTAAATCGCGCGAATCAGCCAGGATCGGAGTCGCGCCCACTAAATTAACCACATTAACATCTGCGACAAAAGTTAATGAAGGGATAATCACTTCATCCCCATTGCCAACATCTAGGGCTAAAAGAGCCATGTGAAGAGCTGCAGTACCATTAGAAACCGCCTTACAATAGACATTTTTCCCAAGAAAAGAACCAAAGCTTTCTTCAAAATTTATAGTTTCTTCCCCCATGGATAACCAACCACCTGCAACCACATCCGAAACCACCTTGACCTCGCGATGATCAAAGTTTAATTTAAATAATTGTATTGACCACATTATTTTAAAGCCCTCATGAATTTTTCTGATAAAACATCGTATGTATAATTTTGCATCACAAACGTCTTGCCGCGACGACCCATTACATCTCTTTCAGCTTGGCCAATCGAATTTAAATGAACTATTACCGATGCCAATGCATCACTGTTATCAGGTTCTATGGAGACACCACATTGCGCATCTGAAACCGGGTCATTACCTGCATTAATAGCGCAAATAACCGGAATTTCCGCCATCATGTAATCTACAATTTTATTAGGGGATATACCGTGTCTATAAATAGGCCGGTCTTTAGCTCCAATAAACCCTATGTCAACCTTCGACAATAAATTGGGTATCAAACCTTTTGGGATACCCTTAAACATAGCTACATTATGTAGCTGTTTACGTCTAACTATGCTTTTAAGATTCTCTCTTAAATTACCATTTCCTACTAGGAGAAAGCTAACGGGATGATTTTTCAATAATTCGGCTGCATTCATTAAATTATCTAACGCATTAGGATCACCATGAGCGCCTGCATAGCACACAATTAGATGGTGTTTGGATCTCATTTGGGAAATCTTTTGTGCAATTGGATTTGGCAGTAAGCTAGATTCGTCTTCCCTCCAATCATCGACGACAATTCCATTTGGGACAATCGAGAGTCTATCAAGGTCAAATCCCATAACATCACAGTGCCCGTGAATTGCGGGGAGCATAGATACAATCCTATCAGCCGATCTATACGCCGCCTTTTCGGCCATTCCCGCAATGATAACCATAGGATGCCAATTAGGTAACCCGGCCACTTCCGTAAGAGACTGGGGCCAAACGTCGTGAAGCTCAAATATTAAACGAGCACCACATGACGTCGCCAAATATTTTGCAGGCCATATATCCATAGGGTAGGTACTTGACGCTATAACAACATCGGGGTTCGCCTCAGCTAGAAGCTTTTTCCTATGGAATATCAAGCCAAACAAAAATTGACTAATATTAACCAGCCTACCAAAACCATTGCCAACATACTTACTACCTTTAATCCACAAATAATGTAATCCGTCGATCTTTTCTGAAGTTAGTGAACCGATATTAGTCGGTTGCGAGACTCTTAGATGAGTAAATGACGAACCCACGATAGTGACATTATGACCCATCTTTCTCCAGTGCACGCCTAGGTAATACGGTCTGAACTCCATACCCATGTCTTTGGTACCAGCATAGTGATTAATGTATAAAATATTCATAGTAACCCAATCTCTTTCTTTTAAAATTGTTAGGCGATACCAACCGAACACCCGTTCTGAAAAATTACAGGATAAAAAACATGGGTGGTTTTTAGCTGCTCACTCTAACTAATATAACGGCGGTCATTAACGGATATTGTTTGGGCAACAAACAAGGAAGTGTCAAAAATTTCTGTCGCACTCAAAAAATGGCCTGTTGGGACCATAGTATATCCACGGAAAATTACATTAAATCTCACATCCTTTTCTGCAAGTTACTGAGCCAACAATTAAGCGAACTCAAGAGTACCCCCCTCGTAGTTACTGAATAGTTAACTTGACCAAATTGGCTGATATTTAATTCACTATTTGGGAGGATTTAACATACTTTTAAAGGGTCTGTCTGTGTATATACGAATCCCCCACTTTCTAAGAAAGTCTCTAAAATCATCACTATGCTTATCTTCAACCCCCTCAAAAGAAAAAGTTTCAACGTTCACATTAAACTGATTAAACTTCACCCAGGGGTAGTTCGTATCAACTGTGTATTGCACCCTATGGTATTGAGCAATACCCTTATATTCCGATAAAATATCATCAAGTTTCTTGCCTTTTTCATCACGAGATAATTTTTCTATCCCACGAATAAATTTAACAGGCGAACCGGCATAAATCCCAGCCTCTGATATGCGCTTGCTAATCAATGAGTGAGCGCCAATCACCACATCATTGCAGATTTCAGCACCCATTAAAATGGATGTTCTATAGCCGAAAATAACATTATTACCAATCTTTACGCCTTCGAAAGAGGCGGGATAACCTTCCAAAACAGACGCCCAAAAACCATGGGTAATGATATCTACGTGGTTAGAAAACCCGACATCGTCGCCTATCGTGACAGGTGAGGCTGTATTGATATAACTATTATGAATGACGCACCTATCACCAATTGTCAGGTTTGAGTGAGGATTTTGACTCCCACCACCGCCAACTTTCAAACCGGATGAGTTGTATAGATCTCGACCAATGGACACATTATTACCAGTCATGTTGAGATCATTACCCAAATGACTATTGTTACCTACACTAAAATCGCCATGTAATCTTATATCGATGTTTCTTCCAAATGTCACACGCTCACCAAAATCTATATTGGCCGCCAAAATCCTTATATTTTTACTTTTATCCAAATATTCCATTTCAAAACAACCCGCCATTCAAATCTATCGATGTACCAGTCAAGTATTCATTGTCAATAATATACTTTATAGTTTGATACACATTTTTTTCGCTACCTAAGTGGCCAACAGGTATCTCAGTCTTTAGCTTTTCAAGCATCACATCAGGCACATCGCGAATTATCCCACTATCGATGTACCCTAAATTGATATTATTAACTGTTATCCCTAAGCTAGAACTCTCAGCCACTAGCGCCTTACTAAGCCCCCAAAGCGCCGATTTGGACGCAGCATATGCACTGGTCCCGAGGACTGACTTCTGAGCCACAATGGAAGCCATATTAATAATTCTACCAAACTTTTTGGCGCGCATATGAGGCAAGACTTCCCTTATTACGTGGTATGTGCCGATCAAGTTAGTTTCAATAACCCTAGCCCATCGTTTGGGTGAAGACTTATGCATAAACGCGTTATAACCGATACCAGCACAATTGATAAGTACAATACCACCGGAAAGCTCTAGGCTTGCAATCCACTTGACGACTTCGTCGTGATCTGTGACATCAACTTTTGAAATTCTTTTAGAATAGCCGTCTTGCACCTTAGAGCTGTGGCGAGTGCCAAATACTTCGAATCCAGCGTCCGCTAACGTTTCAAACAAATATTTACCTATACCGCTGGATGCACCAGTTATTAAATAGACTAACTCCATTTTATTAAACTCGCGCCCCAAGCCCAGCCCGCTCCTACGGCACAGAACATAATTAGATCGCCATGCTTGAGCATGCCTGCCCTATTAGTTTCATCAAGTAAAATAGGGATAGTTCCGCCTGAAGTATTTGCGTATTTATCCATGTTGGTAAGGAATTTAGAAAAATCTATATCCAGTACTTCAGCTGTTTTCTTTAAGATGCCAATTGACGGTTGATGCGGAATGACATACTTTATTTGATCGATGTTAACCCCAGACGCATCAAGGACTTTATTAATAGCGGCGGGAAGAACAATTGTGGCCGTATCAAAGACAGCTTTACCATCCATTTGAAAAAAGTGTTCTCCATTTTCAACTGTCTGTATAGTTGCCGGTTTCTCCGAACCCCCTGCAGGGACAGTCCACGCTAATTTGCCAGCGCCATCTGCATGTAAAGTCGTGGCAATGAAACCAGAATCATCATCTGTGTGTGTAAAAACTGCTGCGCCAGCCCCATCACCAAAAAATACACAATCCCTTCTCGAAAAGTCTGTAATTTTAGAGAAACAATCTGCACCAATCACAAGAACATAATCATACATTCCTGATGATATAAACTGAGAGGCGACAGTCGACGCATACAAAAAACCAGAGCATACTGCGGAAATATCGAATGCTGCGGCATTTTTAGCCTTGATTTTTTCTTGAACAAAACATGCAGTGGATGGAGCCATACGATCAGGCGTTGCTGTTGCAACAATAATTAAATCAATATCATTAACACCAATACCAGCAAGCTCTATAGCCCTTAGACCGGCCAAAGTGGCCAGATCAGAAGTGGCCTGATTATCCGCAGCCCGTCGCCTTTCCTTAATCCCTAACGTGTTGTGTATCCAATCAGGATTAGTATCAACTATTCCCGCCAAATACTCATTTGAAATGACTTGCTCAGGCACATAAGATCCAGTACCACATATTCTGACATTTCGTAGTTTCTTTATACTTCCCATACTTCACCTCGGTTTAGTTAAGTAAATTTTTGGTATGGCAGAATGAATATCTAAAGCCTTAAGTTAACTTTCTTTTCCTTACAATCTTAACTTTGTAGGATGCCCACTAAAATAGGGAACGTAAAATTTAACTTCAGCGACCCTATAAAAATAGTCGAATAACTTCAAAACATTCAGCATACTCGCACCCTGACTGCACTCCTCTTGTAGATGCCAGCGCAAAAGTGAAATCTCGAGATAAATAAGGTCTGTTTCCTTGAGACTCATATTGTTGCAGAGCACTACATTTCCGGTCCAAATGTTTCTGTTCTAGTGATACAAAACATTTAGTATCAAAAGACAAATTATTCCATATAAGCTCATAACCCAACACCGTAACCTGCTTAAAAGCACGGAGCGATTCCGTAGCAATCGTAGAGTGATCCTGATGAATATCCTTCAAAGAAGGAGTCAAAATTAGATCGAACTCATTAGAATCTCTCAATTTAACCAAGTCTTCCAATATTTCCTGCCGATGATAATTGAGTCTTCTCACTTGGTAATCAAAAATTATTAAACGCTCATTAGGTATACCCAATGCGCTTGTCGCTTTAGCTACCTCTTCCTTTAAAATGTTGCTAGGAAACCCTTCTGGCACAGACTCCGCAGCGGTTGAGAATGCTGCATAAGTAACTTTCGAGCCACTTTCAATAAGCTTTGCTATAGTTCCTCCCGCGCCTAGCTCACCATCGTCAGTATGCGGCGCCAGCACCAGAATATTTTTAAAATTCTCAATCATTCCCCATCTCCCATCAGCTTTTCAACAATTAGACGGCTAGCCTCACCACCGCCATAAAGTTCGCGCTCAAAATCATTAGCGAAAGAATGTGAAATATATGCATTAACAATACTATCTCTATCTGCACCAACTAAAATGTTATAGTTATAGTCGACTAATTCTGTCCACTCAGTTTCATCCCGCATAGTGATGCAGGGCTTAGCAAAGAAAAATGCCTCCTTTTGCAACCCTCCACTATCAGTAACCACCAATTTACAATTATCTATTAGCCAAATCATTTGGAGATAACCAACTGGATCTATCACAGAGATTTTTTTAGACAACAATATATTCAAACTCTCCAGTTTAACCTTTGTTCTCGGATGCAATGGGAGCACGATATCTATGGTTTCAGATAAGTCATTTAGGGCATTAATAATACTTAACAACCTATCTGGATCATCGGTATTTTCGGCTCTATGGCATGTGACTAGGATGAACTCCGAACCAAAATTTAACCTTTCTGGCGGGATCGATAGATCTCTATAAAAAATCGCCCCATCCTGCATGACGTCTCCAACCAGGTGCACATCAGCCTCCCACTTCGCGACACCTTCAGCATTAAGATTATTCACCGCTGTCTGAGTAGGACAAAAAAGGAGATGACTTACTCTGTCGGTAAGGATTCGGTTTATTTCCTCTGGCATATTGTTATTGAAAGATCTCAAGCCTGCCTCTATGTGCGCAATTTTGATCTTTAATTTAGCTGCAGCTAATGCACCAGCTAATGTCGAGTTGGTATCTCCATAAACAAGTAGGAAATCGGGACGCTCTGTTACCAAAACCTTCTCAATCTTTTCCATCATCTTCCCAGTCATGGCACCATGACTTCCTCCGCCTATACCCAAGTAGTAATTCGGTGTTGGAATTTTCATCTCATCGAAAAAAATATCACTCATATTAGAGTCATAATGTTGGCCGGTGTGCACAATGACTTCATTGATATCAGAGTGCTTAGAAATTTCTCTACTTACGGACCCGGCCTTAATGAACTGTGGGCGTGCGCCTAAGATTGTCAATATCTTCATATGAATCCCTATTTGTAAAAACTCTTAGATATTTCCATATATAATTGCATTTGGGAATGTCATTCCAACCCCAAAAATCTTCCTATCAAGAAAATGCAGGCTATACATTTTTATTTTGACTGCTGAAGGCCAAAAACCCTGTCGGCCATACAATATTGATTATTTGACTGTGCACCAAAGTCTTAAAGCGCCATCAATATATCTGCTAGCTAGGCTATCAAAAAAACCGGTTATTCATCTAGCGGCAGGATCCAAAAGCTCTAAATAAAATATTTTCAACTTTTCAAATTCTGAGCTCCAAACATACAAATCAGCTAATTTAGATCTTCCATTGCGACCTATCGTCGCGCACATAATTGGGTCATCAACAAGGAAATCGATCTGACCAGCGATCTCTGAAGGATTAAGAGGATCGACTACAACCCCACAATTTCCAGTCTGTATCAGATCCTTCCAAAGGGGAAAATTAGAACCCAAAATTGGTAAGGAATAAGAAAAATATTCGAATATTTTATTCGGCTCAGCGTTAATATGATTTGGTTCAGGATGATAAAGCACAGCACCTACCGCACATTCTGAAATCTTCGTAAGTACTTCTTCTCTGGTAATTACTCCCAAGTACTCGATTTTTTGTTCACGCTGACTCTCCTGCACTAGCCAGTTCCTAAGTTGTTCATTCTCAACAGGGCCCGCGAGAATCAACCTTTTAGCTTTTGACAACTTAACCGCTTCAACCAGTTCATAAACACCTCTTACCTTAGAGAGCGCACCAAAGTACCCCACTGTCGCTGAATAGTAATCTGGCTTAATTTCCCTTTTTACTTCGGAGTCTAGTGCGTAATTACGTACTGATACAACCATCGAGTTCTGATAAGAAAATCTTGCAGTTATTTCGGCCGTAGCACAAACAATCCCACTAAACCGGGCAGCGCAAGTATTCTCAAAATACTCAAACACTTTGGAGATTAACGAACGGATCGGAGATGGTATCCAGTCACGAGATAGAATCGACCTAGGTACATCTTCATGGACATCATAGATAACAATATTTCCAGACATTTGAAGTAAAAGGCCTAAAAAAATGAGCTCAGGATCATGAAAATGGTATAAATCTGCTTTCGTTTTTTTAAGCGCGAAAAACATCAGTATAGGAACCCAAAAAAAACGGTGCAATCTCCCTTTAGGTTTACCTATATCAATGACTTGAATGTCACCGCTATCATCATCACCCATGCCGTCACATGTCACGAATGTAACATTAAATCCAGCCTCGGCAAGTGAATGGCATTGTTTAAGGTGCACTCGTAATTCATTCCGAACATGGCCAGTACTAAAGTGAACTATTTTACTCTTCATGGAAATTTATCCTTTAGGGCTAGAACGGATTTTACACCTTGGCTTGCACTTGAACCGTCCACCTCATACCCTCTAGCATTTAATTGAGTAGGGTGACAAAGATAGCCGGCACTTGGGCCTGAACACGAGACTATAAAGTTATTCTCCGCATGCTTTAATGCATCCAAGTGATATCGATGGGAAACCTCAAACGGTAGAAAATGGAACGCTACAATTCCCTGCACCGATAACTTCTTATAACTAAAGGATTCATTGTTAGTCAGACGCCCAGTATGGCCAGTGATCGAAAAAAAATTTGAAGCCAAATGGTTGCTGCTTTGTAGCGTCAATTTTTGTATACCTTCTTCAAATTCCTCCTCAAATTGTTCGACATCATAGTTAGAAAGCTTATGTCTAAATCGCCAATTTAGTCTGCTTTTAGGTAACCATTTAATACGCTTCTCAGAAATATTAGGCCGTACATCACCGCTACAGCCTTGAAAAAACAACACGGCGCGACAACAAAATTTTTCTCTTATCTTTTCCCTTATAATGCCCACATAATCGGCCGAAATTTTGTCTTTACAAGCCCTACTGACCGGATGGCACGAAAACAAGGCAATAACAAATTTGACTGTACCATTTTCCGAGAAAACCCAAATCCTTAGCGCCTGATCTACATTTTGAGCTTCATTTGGATACATACCAAATTTTGCGCTTAAAAAATCATTAAGTCGGGATTTGGGATAGTCAAACCGTCGGTATACCGAGACGGAAATGTCTGTAGAGTACATGTCACATTTTTCCGGAAATACCTCGTGCTTGTTTGCTATTTCTATAGCACTTTTATAATCAACTAAAGCTTGAGGGTGCACAGTACCCAGAAGCTTTTTTGTACTATCTAGGTGAGGAGCATAATGAGTATGGCTAGCCGCTAGAATCATTTCAGTTTCAGGCTTCTTTAAACTCCACACCAAATCACCAGGATAGAGAGCATCAAGCGCAACTATTTCATACGTTAGGTTAGAGCTAGGATCGAAAAAATTAATACCGTTAATTTCTAACTCGTTGTTTGACGTTGCTGTTGAAATATTCTCAGTTCCGTATCCTCCAAGCGAGCAGGCATCCTTAATTGAAACATGGCGTGAAAAAATATTCATAATACTCCTGCTAATACGCTCTCAGTGAGCATGTCAGGCAAAACTTTTTTTGACATTTTATAAATCGGGGATTTTCCTTCAGAACTCTCATCTCTGCTTGCAGGGCTGCCTTGGCTGACGGAATAAACACCCACGGTACTTTCGACCAGTATCCCTCCACAAAATTATTATCTCTCCGATAGTAATCATAAAACTTTTCTTGAGACACACTGCAACCAGGCATTTCAGATGGGACTTTTGACTTTAACATGCCATTTTCGAAATAATCATGCCGGAGGGCAAAGCGAGCAAAATGAAGCTGAGACAATCCAAGTTTATGCTGTGCGACATGCACGGTTGAGAATCCTGGGCTACTATGAATTGACTCTAAGAGAAGCATCGAAAAGTCAACTCCATCATCCAATAAAGATGCTAAAGGATCAAAACAACTTCTATTGTGATCATGTCGTTCAATGTGACGTGATACTTGATTGCCTACGCCCACAAAGCTATGCGTCGGGTGACTGCCTAAAATAGCACCCTCCTGCGAGGCTAACAGAGTACCCAACACTCCCGAATTGGTAACTCTGACCGAAGGGTCAGTACGTCGCTGATAAAATTTCCGATAAGACTTAAAATATGGTGCGATTATCTCATTGCAATGTATTCTCTTTTGCAAAAAATTAACTAAATTTCCGTCTTTTTGGATGTGTCTTGACAAGAGACCAGCTGAACCTCGGATGTACAAAATATTATTAGCGGCATTTAACATTTTTAATCCTAAGAATACTTAGCTATGCGTTTTTTTAAGAGTTTTTCCACAAACGCTTGTGCGCGTTTAGCGAATTTTAACCGCGTATCCCAATTTCTATAATCCGAATAAAACGCACTTTTCCCGGCTACAAAACTTTCGTAGTCGTCGATAGATATTTTTAGTTTTTTACAAACAAATGTTATATCACGCGTCCTTTCTTGCGCATCATATAATGGTTCGTCCAAAAGGTTCAAAGCCTCTGCACGAGTCATTTGACCAGAGAGAATCGAACTTGCGTAGTGTATCTTCCTTTTATCATAACCATACTTTCGGGGTAAATAGTCATTTTGAAACACTTTTGTAAACCGTGACTCTCCATGCTTCCGCCCATACGACACCCACCCTAGTTCCTTCTCTAATTCAACAATCGCTTTGTTTTTATCATAATCCATAAAGTTAAGCGGCCTAAAGGTTCTCATACCCCTAATGAACGGAAAGTAGAGGTAGTATTGAAGAAATCCTATCATTGGATAAGTTTTAAGCTTGGAGCCCCCATTCTTGTAGTGTACATCCTTTAAGTTGATAGCGTCCATTGCGCTTCCTCCATGCCAAGACAGAGGCATAACACTTTCTGTCGCTATGTTACCGCCAGATAATATAGTTTTAACATTATTAGCAACCGCATACTTATAGAGCGCTGCAAAAAAAGCATGATCCTGCGGCACGTCTTGATTAGAAAGACCTGATCTTAAGAAGCTTAGGTGAAGGTCCCTCATCTCGCCCCATTCGACCATATGCGTATGCAAATCAAACTTATATTTATCAGTAATCTTCTTTATATTATTTACAGCTAATTCAGAATTCCAACCCGCATCAACATGAACAACTAGAGGCCGCAAGCCCCACTCGGCAACTTTCATTGCCAAATAGGAGCTATCAACACCACCTGACAGCCCAATAATGCAGTCATATTCAGAACCCCTTCCCTCTTTCTTAATACGTGCTATTTCCTGCCCCAGAAGCTCCTCACCCTTCTTTCCAGGAAACCAACGTTTAGAAGTCTCTGAATCGAATAATTTACAATGATTGCAAACACCCGCCTTATCAAATTCAATTTTTTTGTCCGATGTGTCCATTACGCATCTTGAACATACTCTTAAATCAGTGTCGATATTCATCTAAAATTCACCATTTCTCGTTTGCTCATTAAAAATACTAGCCCTAAACCCATTAACATTCCGGAGCTACCCAATATTATCGAAAGCTTCTGCTCAACTAACAGGAATGACATCACAGATATCAGCATCACCCAAAGCGAATTTTTATCTTCTTTGTAGATTAGGTCAGAAACTAATATTATCCCCATAAAAACTACTAATTCTAATAAGTACGCAGACAAGCCTTTACCCGCCAAAGTTGTTAGAAATCCATTGGTGTTTGCGTTGGTCAACGGGTTATTAAAGTATTGTTCACCAATCAAGTAAGTTACGTTCGCATGCCCCGAAAGAAGATTGTTAGAATTAAGCATAAGATCAAAGTAAAATTCCTGAATTAATGCGTTTTTCATAAATAATCTATTTAGGCCAAAGTCGCCAACGAATGTATAATCTAAAAAGTAAAGTTCAGATGCGGCGAGCAGCGCTAACATTAAATATGCGATTAAAATTTTTCTTGAAGTGAACGCCAACTGCCCTGCCCTATCAAGATAACCGAGCATTCCCGAAAAAAGAACCACAACGAACACCGATTTAACGCCAGTCAACGAAAAGAAAAATACAGACAGCCCGATTGGAATCAAACAATACAATAAATTTCCTTTCCTAAAAAATATAAATGCCAACAAAGGTGTACACATATTCATAGTGGCCTGCAGTGCGTAGGAAGATAATGCTCCCGGCTGGAAGATCTCTCTGGCTGCGAGCCGCCTGCCAGACAAATCTTCAAAAGAAATGCTTACAGCGCCTTTACTAGCAGCATAAATACTTATACATGCAGAAATCAGTATTAAAAAAAGAATTAAAGAGTTAGTGTTTAATTGCGCTACGCGGATGCTACTAACAAAACGTATTTTAGTCGAAAGATGTCTAAGCGCGATTACTATTAAGATCGGAAAAAGATTAAATAAGTAAATGTAAATACCAATAGGCATCTCACCATAAATGGGAAATAAAACCAGATGTGGAGTACAGACAAAAATTATGTATATACTTAGAAAGGTGTCGGACGGTGATTTCCAATATTTTGGAAATAATGTGGCTAGAAAAAACAACCCCACGGCCAAGCTTATAAAATAATTAGTGAAACCTACGGAAAATAATGACTTCACACCAAGGTAAGAGTTGGTTGGAAATAGGAATTGCTCGTAAACGTACACCATCAAAACAGCTAGAAACACAAGTAACCCTGAATTAAGTATCTTAGTCTTGCTTAACCTACCCTGCAAAATTTTCATAAGTTACCAGAATCCCCTTACGAGCACCTGAGTATACAAACAGGCTCCCACAACCGACAGCCGACGCGCCAAGCTGGTCAAAAGCCTCATTAACATCAAATTTACTTCCCGCGCCGCCAGTAATTATAATGGGCACCTCAATACCCGCGACAAGATCAGTCAAGAGGGGGAGGTTAAAGCCCCTCATAGTTCCCTCCCTATCAATATCAGTTAAAAGTAACTCACCTATACCCGACGACACTACCTTAGCGATATACTCTTTGAGTGGAGTCTTTACTTTTCGATGCCCACTGTCCACCATAACTTTATGCCGTCCCCAAAAATCAAGCTTAAAGTCAATGCTCGCTATTATTACTTGGGACCCATATTTTCTGGAAATCTCTTCAATCAAAGTTAGATCTATAGAATTTCGCGTATTAATCACAACCTTATCAACACCGCACCGTATTAATTCATCAACTTGACTGATTTCGACTATACCCCCTCCATAAGAAACAGGGACAAAACATTCACTTACTACAGAACTAATAACCTCATAATCTATTTCCGATGTCTCTGAGGCTCCTATATCAAGAACCATTATTTCATCAGCTTCCTTTTCTTCGAAAAGTTTACAAATAACGATCGGATCACCAATGTAGCGAGGCTTTTTGAATCGGGTGGTTTTTACAACCCTACTGTTTTCTATTAAAACTACGGGTATCACTCTTCGCATTGCGCTTTAACTAAGTCAAAAAATCGTTTAATTAACCAAGCTCCATATTTGTGACTCTTTTCAGGATGAAACTGCACGCCAAAAATATTACCTCGATTGAACGCCGCCGTATAATTTATCCCATACGTTGATGTAACGGAAATTGCATCGGGTATATTTGCAGGAATATAGAAACTATGCATAAAATAAAACCGTTTTGAGCCCATTTCTTTGAAAAACAAATCAATATGTTGTGTCTCATCAAGCTCCCGCCAACCAATGTTAGGGACTGGAAAACCCAATTTTCTTGGGAATTTACGGCAGTTGAAGTCAAGCCAATTCAAGCCTGGTTCCTGACCTTCTTCACTGCTAACACCCATTAGCTGAGCACCAACGCAAATACCTAATATTGGTTTTCCCCTATGGATCACTTCATGGGTTAAAAACTCACCAAACCCACTACCATGCAGGCTTTTAGAACACGAATCGAAGTGACCATTCCCAGGCAGTATATAGGCACTGTAGCTGTCCCTATCAGGCACTTCTGAAATAACTTCGTTAGGAATGTTGTTATAAGTGAGCAAGTTTTCAATAGCCCTAATATTGCATGTCGAGTAATCTACTATTCCAATCATATTAGAATTTTGCTCCTCTATTAGCCATTAAATAACTTAAAATAAGATAACAACCATACATAGCACTTAGACCCCACACATAGAGGGCAAGCGCACTCTCGAAATTACTAGGCAAGGTTAAAGAAAGGCATACAACTATAAGCATAACAAGTTGCCAAATTAAGTCGACTCGTTGATTTTGCGTTAGGTAAACCATATAACTCAGAGGGCTTGCTATGAACCTTGAAGCGAAAAGCGGCGTCATTGCAACAGCTATAGTGCCAGCCATCGCCCATTCTTCACCAAATATTAGCTCGAAAGCGGAGCTTGCAAGACCGTAGGACAATATGACATATAGAAAACTAAGTGCCACTAAAACCCCTAAAGTTCGCACAAAAATGCCATTATACCCCGCATTCTCCGCTCCTGCGCGAGCAGCATCGCCTTTAAAAACATCCAATATTGCTAGTGAAACAAGCCCTAAAGGAGCCCCCACCATTCTTAATACTATCGCTATATAACCTCCCATGGCCTCTCCATACATGGCGATCACTAAGATTATTGGCAGCTGTCCAGATACTGCACTTATAGTGTCTGCCGGCAACGAATAAATAACAAATTTTTTACGGCGGCTCCACAACCTTAAAAGCGTCAACTTTGATTGCGAAAGTGAATCAAAACGTAACCTCGTTTTCTTATAGGCAAAAATTAGGCAGCTTAGCCCTCCGAGGGTATAGCCCCAATAAAGGGATTCAGCTACTGGATTGTAATAGCACAATATCAGCTGACCAAAGCTGGTAGAACAAGCAAACATCAATCGCTGTACATTTAAGTCGCTATATTTTGAACTTGAAGAATATACTGCTAACATAGTGTTGTTATCGGCCATACAGATAGCGGATAAAACACCACATATAAGACCTAATGAACCAAATTCAAAACGCCAATCTATTAGATATTCGAAAGCGAAAAAAATTACAATAGTACATAAAGAAATCAATATTATCGTTAGGCGAATTCCTAATAATATTCGAAGCCTTTTTGAATAAGTATCTTCTATGACTAGAGAATGCTCCAGCCGGAGTGTCAAAACCACTGCCAATACAGACACGAAGGCCATCCACCCGGCAAACGCTCCAAAGGCCTCTGGAACCAACATTCGTACCAATAAAATTTGACTAAGAATTGGCAAGAGCTGGGAGAGCCCCGCACTACTCGCAACTTTTCCTATATTTTTTAAGAATCCTAAATACATTAAAAAATAAGGCAATGGTTTGTGAAGCGTCCCAACAAGTCTTGCCCATCCCATATTTCATCAAAATCTAAAGCGCGCCCTGGCGAGACTATTCGATTTACACAGTGACTTTTGCATTTTTCTAATGAGTCTCGTAATTCAGCCTCATCAAACCCGAAAGCGACCAGCGTTTGATCCTTTTGAGACATTAAATTAAATGCTTGATCTAAAGTTTCGATATTTAGCTGTGTAAACAAGCCAAACCCGCCATGCATATCTCTATGTATTTCAAGAAGAGGATCTATTAGGTCGATCACGACAAAAGGATCTTTATAAGAGTCAACTGATGAATCTACATACCCTAATCCGGTAGCTATAAATTCTAGAGTATTTACATAACGAGACATTTTCTCCGAAGGCTCCCAAGAATTACCGGTAGTTAAAGCCTTATCTTTTAAGCAGTCCCAAAACAGATTTTGAGCCTGTTTGATTTCCGTGTGAGTCCCAACCCAAAATACAGAGCGAGGCGAAGAGCAGCCTTGCTGCCCAAACAAAAACGCATCAGTATAAAAACGCGCAGCTAAACTCTTCAATTCATTCTTAGTTAAGTCTAACACCCGACTGGATTGAAACACGGCTAAGGAATATCGATCAGCAAAACTTATTTCCGACGCTAAAGGAGTTATGTCGAGCTGTCGAATATTATTAACTGTATCATCGCCCCCCCAAACGACACGTAAAGCTGAGATTTTTGATAACCGTTCGGTTATATCACTATCCGAGGGATAATAGATCAGTTGGAACATATCGAAAACTGAAGACCATCGAGCGTCAGATTTTAGTTGTTTAAAAGCCTCTAAAATAACTCGTACTGATGGCGAGCTGAAGTTAGGTATTCTCACAATTGTTGGATTACCGCACAATAAAGAGAGCAAACCTGAATACATCGAAATTGTGTCTACATTTGATGGGGCGATATGAAGACATATCCCAATCCCGCGACGAAAGTGTCGCTTGCCTTCATTACTTCTAGCCAAGGCCTTTAATCGCTGAGATCTAAACCAGAAACAAAGCGATTTTAAATCCGGAAGGTTCTCAATACGTACGTCAGACAATACTTTCTGGACGAACGCTGCAACGAACGCCATATTGTCGTTAGAAAAACTATCGTTAAGCGGAGACATATTAATATCGTATATAAATTTTTCGACATCTAAAGCTTTGTTATCTAGCAAGTGTGTGATTTTCACGGTCATCTTTTACTTCCTGTGTCACTGCAGCCACGAGCCTCCGATTTAGGCAAGCGGCCTAATATCTTAAAGAAAGTTCCCAATCTGCCACAAGAACATGTGTCTGAACCATACCTAATACCAACATCCTCGGTTAATAGGGAGTGGCCTGGATAACTTGTTTGGATGGTACTTAGCGTTTGGATTATCCCTGGAGTACCATCAGCAACAACCTCCAATGACACTTGGTCTCTGACAATAATTTCAGAAAAGTCGGGAGCGTGAAGGTAACCAAGGTCACACTCGAAATATATTGAACCGACTTGTTCGATCATACCGTAATAATTTATTACCTTAGCAATGCCGAATCTTTTCTTTAGCGTATCTTTGAAAATATCCGGGGAAACTTCATCGTCCACCATCCTTTTCCATCCGCCGCCGTGTAACAAGATACTTCCTTTGGGGAATTTTATGGATCTTTCTAAGCCAGAAAGAACTAGCTCCCGCCAGATCAAATAGGTAAAACCAAAAATAAGCATGGGTTCACCCTCGCTATTTTCAATGGCTTGCTCAAGCGAAAATAGATCAATTTTTTCAGCCTCATCTAAACAAAAAACAGGCTTTCTTCCAAATACCGAAAACCCCGCAATACCAGCCGCTCTTGCACTCATCTGAGAATTGTTCCTAAGAACATTTCGACTGTCGATAATTGCCATAGGTCTGCGGCGTTCATCTATATTAAACTTCATTAAAGAGGATAACACTTGCGTTTGGAATTTCGCAGTTACACGGTCGAGATAAATTTTTGAGGGTTCATGCCCACTAGTACCGCTAGACCGGAGAATTCTCTGAATCTTACCGTCTTCAATACTTTTTAATTCAACAGATTTGAATAAATTTACTGGTAAAAATGGAACTGAGCCCAAGTCTTTATAACGAAAATCATCATCCAACCGATTAACAATAATTCTCCCAAAAGGCTCGCAAGCTTTAGCATGAAAATGCGTGAGCTCGGACATTGCCGCCACCATAAATTGCGCTTTCTCCTCTTTTCCAAGACCATATGGATATTGGGGGCCTTTCGGTAATAGTTTGATAGCCAACTCATCAAAATCAAGTGTACCAATATCACTCAAGTTACTTCTCCCGGAATCCTAAAAAAACTGTAGTCTTTTTTACCATTGTTTTTGAATGGAAGTTTGTCAATAAAACTTACATCAAGCATAGAATGGTGAATAGAAATCTCATGGCATACCCAGTCTTTCACGGTCGCATGGCTAGGAATATCCACTGTTCTTTCTATATTGATCTCACACTTATTATCTTGGCCCACAACAATCGCAATAGACCCGAATTTCTCTTCTATTAATCTTTCGACATCATCTAAACTCAGACGCCGACCTGCTATTTTTATAATCCGTTTGAGCCTGTGAGTAATATAAAAACAACCATCAGCGTCTTTATATCCAGCATCACCTGTTTTTAAGCATCCGTTTAGCTCATCCCCCAAAAGCAAATGATCCCTATTTTCGGCATAGCCCAACATAACATTTGGCCCCATATAAACAATTTCACCCGAATTTTGATCGATGGACAGCTCTCCTCCAGGGATAGGGATTCCTATAGACCCTAATTTTGACGGCAATAGCTCATTTGGCACATAGCTAATCCTTGCCGTTGCCTCTGTTTGGCCATACATTACATAGAGCCTCATCTTGTTTTTTTCACATAAAGGGTAAACTCTATTTCGCGTTCTCTCAGAAAGTGGACCCCCAGCTACAGTTAATGTATTTACGGACTCTGGAAGGTTACTAAGAAGGCCGATTCTCAACATCATATCGTACATATACGGCACGCCAGACAATGAAGTGACTCGATTATCAATCAAATGAGACATAAAATTTTTATCTAAAACACTGGACTTAGACATAACAAGTCTCCCAGAACCTTTTAAGTAGCTATTTAGTATAGAAAGACCAAATGAGTAGCTAAGGGGCAACGTTGTTATAGAGCAGCTAGATTTGCTGATATTCAAGTAATCGCAAATACTGCTAGCGTTCGCTTCTAGGTTGGCGAGAGATAATCTAACTAATTTCGGATCGCCCGTAGATCCTGAAGTAAGTAAAAGCAATGCCAACTTGTCATTAATCGCTTCGGCGTCATTAGCTGACGAACCAGAAAAATCTCTTATTGTAAGCGTATTTTCTATATCAATTTCTGCTAGCCAATCGGGATGGTAGGTCTCTTTCAAGCGGGCCATCTGGCTAGATTGGATCTCGCTCGGCAGTAAAAGAAGCACTCTCTTTGAGTCCAAACATGCCAAATATAGAACCACTGAGGCAAGAGTAGGTTCAAATACCAAAAATCCGAACTTACCTAAATTGTTCTTTGTTAGCTCTAACTTTTTTTCCTCTATCATCCTGAGCAGTTTTTCCCGGGTGATTGGGCCTAAACAAGAGCACTCCAAAAGTACATCTGACTGCAATCCAATTTTTAATGAAAAAATCATGACTAGACTCTCATGCCGCCATCAATACCTATTATCTGCCCCGTTATATACCGGGCAATTGGGCTACTCAAGTAAAAAGCAAGCTCAGCTACTTCCGCTGATGAACCAACACGACCCATACCAACCATATCCGCTGCTGCCCTCAATTGATCGTCGGATAGATCTCCATGTAACTCCGTCGGAACAAATCCCGGCGCAATTGCATTGACTGATATATTTTTTGGAGCAAGCTCTCTAGCGGCCACACGAGTCGCCATCTGTAAAGCTGCTTTTGAAGCAGAGTAAATAAGCTGAGAATCTCTCGTAATTGTACCTAAAATTGAAGAGATGTTTATTATTGCACCACCCTGATTACGGGCCATCATTTTACTTGCGGATTGAAGATGCAAAATAGGAGCCTTTAGATTAACCCCTAACGTTTCATCAATTAAAGTTGAAGTGATCATTCCGATTGGCGCAGCTTTCATAATTCCAGCATTATTTATCATCACATCTAGTTGACCAAAATTTTTGTGGATTTCTTTAAAAGCATTTGAAATCGACAAGGTATCTTGCATGTCATAACCAAGCAATAATGGAGAGCGCTCACAATTACTCATTATTTTGCGATGGGTATCTGCAAGGCTTTCTAATGTAGAAGCATGCAAGACAAGCTGTATAGCTGCGTCGCTAGAAAATCGCAACGCAATTTCCCTACCTATACCGCGCGAAGCTCCAGTAATAAAAACAACTTTCATTAGACATACCTTATTTCAGATAAGTTTTCACTATCGCTTTAGCTACAGCAAACGATGACATGTCAACAACATCATCGGGTTCAAAATAGATATCAAATTTATCCTCTATCGCCGCCACCAGAGACATGTGCGCTAGTGAATCCCACTTTGGATGCACTGCATAAGCTAACTGATCTGTAACATCTGAATTTGCAATTTTTAACTCTGTAGCAAAAACATCTCTCAATTCTTCTTCCATTTTTAATAGTCCTCTTATGCTATGGTTGTATTTTGAAAAGCTCGTGCTATATTTTTTACATGTGAATCGACATCATAAACATACGGATGCATTGGCAAACTAAAAACTGCGTCCGAGAGATTTTGAGACCTCATTACGCCAGTACTTACGACTGGAAAATTCTTATAACCACCCTGCAAGTGCAAAGGCTTTGGGTAATAAACAACTGTCGGGACGCTCATTGATGTCAATTTAGCTCTAAACTCATCCCTAAATTTTGTCTTCACCGTAAACTGGGCCCACGCACTAGTTTTGTTAGGTGGCAATATTGGTAAGGTACAATTAGCATGATACAAATTTTCCATGTAGGCTCGGGCCAAAATAGCTCTAGCCTCTAACTCAGCAGGGAATATTTTCAGCTTTTCTAATAATATTGCTGCCTGGATAGAATCTAACCTAGAGTTAAGACCGACCCTAACGTTATCGTACTTTTCAGATCCCTTTCCATGCAATCTCATGGAATTAACTAGATGAGCATCTTCATCATTGTTGGTAAAAATTGCGCCGCCATCACCATAACATCCCAATGGCTTAGCTGGGAAAAAGCTAGTCGTCGTCGCATCGCCCATTGAACCTACATTTCTGCCTCCACAGCTGCCACCAAAACTTTGAGCTCCATCAATAAGTACTTTTATATTTTCAGCATGAGCAATTTCAGTGACGGCATCTACATCGGCTGGCTGCCCAAAAAGGTCAACCGCAATAACAGCTTTTGGGTTTAAACCGAGTGTTCGGCAATCTATTACTGCCTGCTTGAAACTTTGAGGGTCTATGTTAAAAGTATCCTCACAAACATCTACAAAAAAGGGAGTTGCACCCAGCTGAGCCGGTGCCTCAGCAGTGGCTACATACGTAAAGGACGGAACAAAAACCGCATCTCCAGGACCAACGCCCCACGCCATCAAAACAAGAGTTAATGCGTCTGTGCCATTGGCACAGGACAGTGCATGCGTGGCCCCAGTGAATTCTCGCAACTGAGCCTCAAACTCTTTAACTTCAGGTCCCATTATGTACTGACCATGGTCTAGAACTCTTAAAATAGCAGCCTCTAGCTGCGGCCTAATTAATTTCTGTTGTGCAGCTAAATCTATAAACTGCGTTGGCGCGGAATACTCACTCATTAAACCA
>MDTF01015484.1_pt1 | contig 23191 bp, 23 predicted proteins | sample 811191 | NCBI WGS metagenome assembly MDTF01 (sample SAMN05326649, study PRJNA326480) | marine metagenome | isolation source: seawater | place: Southern Ocean | collected 2011
AGTCTGCCCCATTTTTAACCCAGTTTTGTGCATCCGTTTTATGCGTTCACTTTGCTCATTCCACTGCCCCAGCACCAGCACCAGCACCAGCACCAGCACAAATTTGCATCCTCAGCGCTAAACCAGAGTAATCGCCCTCCTCAAAACAGCTTTTATTCTCACTGGTAAAAATCTGCAACCGGCTAGAGTACGTAAGAATAGGCACAGGCCAATCTTAAAAGTTGCTTACTATGAATACTGACACATCACGAGAAAGAATCGAGTCCGCTCTACGTTGCCTTTTCGTCGGAGACTCTCTAGCTATGCCAGTTCACTGGTACTACAACCCAGGCGATATCTATAAACAGTTTCCCGGGGGCATTTACAAACTCGAAGATGCTCCTGCATTCCACCCCTCTTCAATCATGTCGTTGCATTCAACCCGCCAAGGTGGGCGCAGCTATTTGAGCAAGAAAAAGGCAACTGAAATTGTTGGCGACGTTATTCTTAAGGGAAAACGCCAATTTTGGGGCGTTCAAAATCAGCACTATCACCAAGGAATGAAAGCCGGTGAGAACACCCTCAACGCTCACTGCGTAAGAGTAGCAATGAGAAGCTTAAGCCTAAATCAGGGAGCCTACTCTAAAGAGATTTTTCTAAAAAATTACATAGCACTGCTAACCGCCGACAAGCCTGAACATCCTGACACCTATGCTGAATCTTATCACCGAGGATTCTTCGCGAACCTAGAACAGGGCGTGCCCCCAGAGAAATGCGGGGCAACAACACATGACACGGCATCAGTAGGTGGGCTTGTCATGCTGGCGCCAATTGTTTTTAGTGGCTTCTTACATGGTCTGCCCATTGATGACATAAAAGCACAGTGTCACGAACACCTTTTCCTCACTCACCCTGATGACTACTTGACAAAAATTGCTGGCGACTACGTCGAGCTTTTAATTCGCTTACTTGGACGGGACGAAAGCGAAGATGCCCAAGAAATAATTGCCAACGCTGCTCTAAAAAGCATTAAGCTAAACCTTAAAGAGTTGAGCGCAAAAAATTACAGCGACTTTGAAATTGTCGGCGGTATTTTTACATCCGCTTGCTATATCACTGGATCATGGCCAAGTGTGCTTTATTTTGCTTATAAGTACTGCGGCGACGTCGAACAAGCCTTAATTGCTAACACCAACGTGGGAGGCGATAACGCCCATAGAGGCTCTGTTTTAGGGGTAATATTGGGTTTGGTCTCAAACAGAAATGCGCAAGACTGGTTCAACAGCCTCACAGAAACTGAGAATATAAACAGAGAAATAACGACTCTTATAGCAGATTAAATGCAGACGTTTAAATGCTGCAAACTAAGTTCATAACATCAAGCACTGGGCATTAACCTTAAGTTGAGAAGCAGAAAACAAAAGAGAGGCCGGCCTGCAAAGCCGGCTTGGAGTCCTTCTGGGTCAAGTTAGCGCCTAGTTAGTCGGCTACAACAGGCAACTTACTCGGCATGCCCCATTCGGCCCAAGAGCCATCATAAACAGACACATTTTTGTAACCTGCGACGTTTGCTGCAAGTGTCAACACGCAGGCGGTAATACCGGAGCCACAGCTGGTGATCACTTTTTTATCGCGGCTGGTGAGAGCCTCAAACAGCGAGCACAGCTCTGGCTCTGCCCTGAGATGACCTTCGTTCAAGACATTTGCAAAGGGTAAGTTCAACGCCCCTGGCATATGACCTGACCGGCTTCCAGGCCTTGGTTCCGGGGCAGTGCCAGCAAATCTACCAGCTGACCTTGCATCAATAATATCAACAGAGGAGTCCTGGGTTGCTGCCAACACCGCGTCAACATCACAAAACCCGGACTGTGGGGTAGCTTCGAAATCTCCGAATGAAGGCGCATCGTTGAGACTATTGACTACTAACTGCCCGGCGCCGATCCAGCCCGGCAATCCGCCATTGAGAACTGCAACCTGCTCATGCCCCATCGCGCGTAGCATCCACCACGCCCGTGGGCTTGCATAGAGTCCAACATCATCGTACACCACAATAACACTGTCTTTATTTAGCCCCAGCAATCTAGCCTTCTCCTGAAATAATTCAGCTGTAGGCATCATGTGAGGTAGGGCACTATCGGGCTTGCAAATTTCTTTATCGTAGTCAAACCGCCTTGCCCCCGGAATCGCCTTAAAATCTCCCACCGCATTTAAAGAGACAAATCCAGGAACGACCGGTGGCACTGAAGCATCAAGAATAACCAAATTTTTATTATTGATATTTGCTACCAGCCATGTCACGTCGACCAATGGGCTGGAGATCGACTGATTACTCTTATTCATAGCAGCGGACTCCGGTTAAAGCTGTGAAGAAAACTCTAACAACTTCACTTTAAGTTTTTCTGTATTCTGAGGCCCAATACGAATGAGCTGTTTATGCACCTCTTGGAGATTCTCAATACTAGTATCAGCAAAAAGGTACATAACCGAAGGCTTTACTAGTTGATAAGGGCCGCCTGTCTCGTTCGCCTGCAAAATATTATTGATCGCCAATCTCAGCGTGTCATCGAAACTTACATTACGAAATCCAATTTCAGCATAGGCTTGTTGAAACAAAGGAGACAGCATTCGGTATAAAGTTAAAGACGCTTCGGTATCCACGTCGATAAAAGTCGTCACTATTTGATTAAATCTAGCGTAGGCACTTTCGTCCATCACGAATAAGTTTTCATCAATATTTCGCACTGTCATTTCAGTCTGCATAGACCGATAAGGAAGCCCAGTTTGAGGGAATTCTCCGCGGCTAATATTTTCAACAAAAACGACGAATTTGCGCACAATTTGGTCATTCGCCAAATACGACACCAGCTCTATGCCGTTGCGTAATGAGCGAATGTTATCAAATACAAAACTGTCGCTGGCGTTCAAACTAGGAAGACGAACAGCCGACTCATTTACTGTGGCCACCGGTTCAGCTTGGGGGATTTCTACCTCTACCGGTAAGTCAGCTATCTCAGGCTCAGAGGCAGCTGCCGCTGCCGGTTCTAGCTCAGGTCTAAATATTGACCGAGGTAGTACCGATCGCTCGGTGTCAGCCGACGATGACACGACTTCTGGCTCTGGCTCTGGCTGCACAGGGGACGCAATAATAACCGTTGTCGTTCCTTGCGGCGCTTCAAAAGTCATTGCCATGTAGATCAAATACAGCATTGTCGATGCTGCAACCGCAGCCACTGCCCATAGACCCAATTTCGACATAATACGCTCCCGCGTGAATTAAGCTGGCATTCTGTCACAGAGCCCAAAACCCTACAACAAACAGCCTATGCTAATCATGTATTCGTCAGCTATGATCATGGTTTTGCCACAATCAGCCTTCATTCAATAGGGTCGCTGGCTACAATTAGGGCATAAAAAAACCCGGCTATAAAATAAATAGCCGAGTTTTAGATTCAATCTATTCTGTCTTAGATTTTTAGAAAAACTTAGATTTTCGAAAATCCTAGAGCTTCCATAGTTGTGACAAGGTCTCGCCCTGCCGTTGCCGGCTTGGTTGCTTTATCAATTTTCAGAACCGTACCATCAGTGTCAATGTAATAGGTCCAGCGATTAGCAAAGCCGACTCCCATCAATGCACCAAAGGAATCCACCATTTCTTTGCTTGGATCAGCCAAAATAGGAAATCCAGCATCATGCTCTGCAGCAAAAGCTGTGTTGTCTTCCAGCGTATCTACACTGGCCATAAAGTATGCAACGTCGAAACTCTTAATTTCTCTAGCACTGTCACGCAGCGCTTTACATTGCATAGTTCAACCACCTGTAAAGGCTTTAGGAAAGAAAGCAATGACTACAGGCTTCTCACCAGCGAACTGGGATAATGTGTAGGTCATGCCGTCGGATGCCTGTAGCTCAAAATCAGGCGCTTTTTCGCCCTCTTCTAAAGCCATGGCAAATTGACTGCTAAACGCTACAGCAGCGACAAACGCTGGCAGCAACCCCTTAGCTAGCCTATTGGCAAAATGAGACATAATTTTCTCCGTTTATGAACTAACAATTGAACAACAGCCCAATCTCGCCACTGTTGTACCTTGAGTAATACGAAATTGCCAGTCACATTTGGATTAGTGGTCTGTTTAAAGCTACTAATACCCGCGGGCATCAAACTAAACTAAAATCTGAAAAGGCCATTGCCGGCACGACTTAGCTGATACGACTCTGTTTCTAATTCGGCAATCTGCATATCCAGACTTTGCTTCTCCGCTTCAGACAACGATTCACTGCTAAGGCGGATTTCACGCAATCGCTCTATAGAAATCCCAATCTGACGGGTATAACGACGTAACTCTGCATTTTTAGCATCACGCTGAGATTGACGGTAACGGGGATTTTCAACCTGCACATTCTGGCATTGCCGCACGACGTAGCCTTGAGCATTGCGGACATTTCGACATCGAGACTCCGTTACGTATTGGCCAGCGTTGCCGGTAAAAGCAGTAAACGGTGTTCGAGCGATAGAGCGGGCAAGCGTCAAATCTGTTTGTGTTTTCGCGCGAATAATACCCAATAACTTTTCTGGCTCAAGGCCTGTTTGTAGCTCAAACCGAGTCAGTTCTCGTGAATAAAACTCACTGAGATCCCTTGCCTGATCCATAAGCCCCCTTGAGCTGAGGCTCAAAATATTCTCGCGCACCACGCGAAGCTTCCAGCGACCATAGTCTTCGATGGCAAGAATATATTCAGAATCCTCTATTGAATAGACTCGCCGGGCCACAAAAAAATCGAGCTCATGAAGATCGTCCACCTCTCCCCAATCGCGTAATTTGCCATTGTTGAGAATAAGCGCATCAATAATGGGCAATTGCTCGGTGCTATAGAGACCTGTGTTAATTCTAGCCACCTGAAGCGCATCAGTATGCAATCCAACCGCACTCTCATAATCTTCTATTTCACTGTAGAACGCGCCAAAGTCAGAGTAAGCCTCCTGCAGGGCCTGGTCATAAACCCCTAAGTCGCTTCGCATAGCAACGATGGCTGCCTGCCTAGCGCCCTGCTCTTGACCAATTTCCAAAATACGAGCCTCTTCGGCTGCTATTTCTGCTGGCGATAGGTCCACATCCTCTACGCCGTCACTGTCTACATCTTGTAAAGCGCTAAATTCAATTTGAAAACCTTCATCAGGATCGATTTCAACCTGAGCTGAGGCAGAAGGAAAAGGCAGGCATAGTGCTACGCTGCAAAAAAAACGCGCCAAAACACGCCTCATTTTTAGATTCCTTAACACTCGGCTAGCAAGCCTTCCCAACATAATTGAATTTTTCATAAGCCAATAATAAAGCCTTCCTCACTTTCTTGCAGCTGATATTTCCAGTCTACAGTTCCAAGTAATAATTCCAACCGATAGCTCTAGCCGATAGCTCTAGCGAATAGCCCAGTGACCATTCTCAATTACTGTAGACCGCGGCAGCTACCATAAATAGCTTCGTCGAAACGATGGCCCCGCTACAATCATCGCAGCGCTAACCACGTTTATAAAGCTGCCAAGCTGAATAAAGTCTTAACCACTGAAAAATTGTCGCGCCCGTTATAAAAAAGCTAGCAGGCTCGACCCTATACAAGCATCAATTAAGCAGCTAACTAGCAGCTATAAAGCAATGCTTTTATTCAATGGGGTGCGCCTTAACCTAGCGTCCCAGATACCAAAGCGGACAGAAATCGAAACCTGCTCAGCCGATTTGGAACGACAAATAATAGAAGTGGCTTTTCAGCTCTTTTGCCTTAGCGAAGATTAGCTAAAGCAAGCGAACCCACGCAAAGTGACGCTTGCTCCAGCCTAGTCTTTGACATCACTGTTGCTGCCCAAAAACCTCTGTACATCACGCCCACCCGCAGGCTTAAATCCTTTCCAAATTCAGCCACTTTATTTCTAAAAAGTGGCTATTGGGTTAAGCGGAGACCCAGTTCCGCCTTCGATTTTCAAAGGAGCGCTGGTGAATAAAAATTCCCACCTATTTTGAAGTTGGGCTTCCTGCGCCACCGCTTCTAAATCCAGATTGTCAAAGATTGGCGTTCCCATCGCCACCAAAAATATCAGGTGAACTGGATGAGTATAGACCTCTACCCCTGAAGGAAAAACATCCAGCGCAACATCGCTTCCGATCATTGCTATGTCTTTGGCCTTAAACCACGCAGCTGCGCTGGCATGCAAGCCCGCTGACTCTGCAGCCACATTCCAAGGCCCAAGAGACTCCCTGCGCGCCCATCTTCCGGTTCTTACCAGGACCACGTCCCCAGACTGGATCACTATACCGGTATCACGCTCCCAAGCATCAAGATCCGCATCGGTGATTGGCGTGCTCAATTCCAGCCACTGCTTTCCTTTATAGGCTGCCATATCAATCAAGACTCCTCGGCCAAAAATACCATTCTCAAAGGCGGTGATTGCTAGCTTGCCGCAACCCTCACCAGTGACCTCGTCTTCTGAGTAACCGTTATACATGGTCCCTTCATGAAATCGGTGACACAAAGCATCCAAGTGGGAATGGGCATAACCATGATAGCTGACGCCAATAGAGTCCCCGGACCAAGGCCCTGGACTGCTGCCGACAGAAGTCATCTCATGCTCATAAGGGTTACCGTTATCAGGGGCGGCTTCGGTCAGAACTTGGTGGGCCATGGAAACCGAAATGCCAGATTTGACCAACCGCGAGGCCGCTATTCGGGTTTCAGCTGTTATTAAATTTAAGCTACCCAGCTCGTCTTGCGCACCCCAGCGCTGCCAGTTAGACAAACTGATCATCCAATTATCAACCGCTGACTTTTTCAACTGGGCGCTAACATTGCCTGAGAAAACTGTCGGAGCTACCAGAGCTACTAAAATACTTATTATTTTCAACTGCTTAAAAAAAACTCTCATCATAATCCCCTCAGTACTCTCATAAGTACCCTCGCGATTGCTCTCGTGAGGGTTTTCGCCAGTATTGGCCAGTTTAGCACCTAGGGTCAAACTACCTGACAGCCAGTAATAGTGCTTCGAAGTTAAGAATGCATAAAGCCTGTTTGTTTCCTATACTTCGGAGACAACCTGTTAGGAGAATCTCCCGATTAAAGCGCTCCGCCCAAAACGCTTCCTGTGCTTGGTTTTTTGCCTACTTTCAGGACTCTCTTCATCGCTGCTAGGTCAACAGCAATTGCTGTTGCTGCCAGGGGCCAGCGATTGGGCGAGCGCTTCTGACGCACGATCTAGGGGCTTTTCAGAAACAGTGTTTGATGGCGAAATTCCTTTTACAACCGAAAGCGCCTGGCTTCATTTAGATATGAAGGACAGTGAAGCTGACATACTGTATTTCCCATCCAATAGCTTTAGGCTATATCGCGTCTTTTCCGACACCAGCGGTTCGATTCTGCTTGAGCAGAGAGACCTGGAAGTCAAACTGGCAAACTGGAACCCTCAAACCAATATTCCTTTAAGTCGAAACTGGGGCAGTAGTTTTTTTCTGCAGTTAGAAACAGATGCGGGTATAGCATTGCCGATTGAAACAGATACAACGGACGTGATCCCGTTTATATTTTTAGACTTCACTCAATATGAGGAAATTAAATCAGCGGCCCTTATTAACAACGGCATGTACTATGGTGCCATATTACTGATGTCTATATTCTCACTATTGTTGTCAACCTTTAACAGGGATCCCGACGCTTGGAAACTTGGACTTACATTGCTGACATGGTTTGTAGCAGTGTTTTCAGTCTGGGGCTATGGCAGCGCAAAGTTACCTTTTGGCATCCAAGACATTCTTTTATCCACATCAAATCAAGCATTAGCTCTCGCCACATTTACTTCTGCCTGGTTCTGCCAATCCTTCTTAGCGCAATCGGCAAGCGGTTTTTGGGGGTTTAAGATGTTAAGAGGGTGTATGTGGGGTGGCTTTTTCTATTTGTTGGGTTCAATATTTATTGGTATCAGCTGGGAAATAGCGATTTTACTTATGCTGGCAACTGGCACCTTCAGCGTTCTAACAAGTATTTCAGCTGCACTAAATGGCGATAAAGCAGCTAATTATCTGTTAGGCGCTTCTGCGTCTTCAGCTCTACCGTTTGCTTTTTTAGGCTTTGCCCCTCTGAGCCAGCAATCAGCAATAGCTTCTGGAATGATATCGCTAATATTTATAATGTTAGCCCTGATGCAAAGAGCCGGGGTTCGCTTCCATAATCTGGGGCTACAGGCAAAAACCGCCTCTGAGCGCGAGCGCTTTTTAGCCAGCATGAGCCATGAAATTAGAACACCACTAAACGGCATCATTGGTTTCAGCGAGCTTTGTAGTCAGGAAAAACTAGAAGGCGATACAAAATACTATTTCGATCAGATAGATCGCTCTTCAAAAATGCTATTAGGGATAGTCAATGACGTACTCGACTACTCCAAACTTCAAGCCTCGGAAGTAAACTTAATATTTGAACCCATGTCGGTCAAAAGCACCCTTGAAGACATCATAACTATTAATAAACCTTTCGCGAACCTCAATTCAATTGATTTGGACTATGAGATCAGCGAAGACGTTAGCGAGTACATCATCACAGACCCTTACCGCTGTGCTCAGGTGCTGATTAACCTATGCGGCAACGCGGTAAAGTTTAGCCGTCACGGCCACGTGAAAATAAAGGTTTCGCTGGATAAAAACCATATACTATTTGAAGTGATAGATAATGGTATTGGCATCGAAAAGGATTTACTGGCAGGTTTGTTCAACCCGTTTTATCAAGCAGATGCGAGCACTGCCAGAAAGTTTGGCGGTACCGGTTTAGGATTGGCAATTTCCAAACAGCTATGTACGCTGTTAGGGGGTGAACTAACAGCGGTCAGTGAAAAAGACAAAGGCAGCACATTTACGTTCCACCTGCCTTATAAAAAGGGCGCTGCTCCGGAAGCGTCAGCAAAGGCCGACATAAGCAAACTCGCCGGCAAACGAGTCCTACTCGCTGAAGATAATATCGTCAATCTTCTGCTCGCTACCCGTATCCTAGAGAAAAACGGCCTGTTAGTCGATTCCGCAGAAAATGGGAAAATCGCCTTGAACAAGGCCGCTATCAACGACTATGATTTCATTTTAATGGACATGCAAATGCCTGAACTCAGCGGCACTGAAGCTACCGAAAAAATACGTAATATAGGCTTTATGCAACCAATCATTGCCATGACTGCCAACACCACGAATTCCGATAAAGAGGCTTGTTTCAACTCTGGCATGAACGACTACCTAACAAAGCCTATCGAACAACAGCAGTTACTGAAAACACTTGAACTATGGTCAACAGTGACCTGATTTAACATCTACCTGGATTTGATTGACCTCTTCATGGCCAAAGCAGTGGCCTAGACCTTAGACCACTGATGGCGCTCTTCTGGATGAAAATCCTTCACTATTGCGTTCAGCTTTGCTTTCATGAACATTCTAAGGAGAACCTTTATGTTGTTGTTCAAAACTCTATCCCGATCAGCGGGATTTATCGCAGTAGCCACCTTGTCAGCAGTCTCAAGCAATGCCAACGAGGCCCAGATGCACGCTATAGCAGAAGCGGTATCCGCTGAGCAAATTGAAGCAAGCATCACCACGTTAGCGAGTTTTGGCACTCGCCACACACTGTCTGAGACACAATCAAACACTCGCGGTATCGGCGCGGCCCGCCGCTGGATAGAAGCTGAGTTTCAGTCTATCTCTCAGGAATGTGGTGGCTGCTTAGAAGTATTTACGGTAAGCGCCATCGTCTCCGGCACTGACCGTATTCCCGACCCAGTTGAGGTGGTCAATGTAATCGCTGTATTGCGCGGCACACAGGACCCTAATCGATTTACTCTAATGAGTGGGGATATCGATTCACGGGTAAGTGACCCGATGAATTTTGAGTCAGATTCCCCTGGCGCTAACGATAACGCTTCAGGTTTGGCCGGGGTTATTGAAGCCGCTAGGGTGCTAAGCCATTACCGTTTTGCTGGCTCAATCGCTTTTGCTGGCTTATCTGGAGAAGAGCAAGGATTAAACGGCGGTGCAATTCTGGCGGAGTATATTATTGATGAAGGCTGGGACCTAAATGCCGTCATCAACAACGATATGATTGGCAATATCACCGGCGTAAACGGAGTTACCAACAACACAACCGCCAGGGTCTTCTCAGAAGGAACTCGATATGTAGAAACTGAAACCCAAGCCCGCCAACGCCGCTATCAAGGTGGGGAGGTAGATTCTGCTTCCAGAAATATAGCCCGCTACGTGGACATGATGGCTGATCTTTACATTCCTAATTTGGATGTGATGATGGTTTATCGCTTAGATCGATTTGGTCGTGGCGGTCATCACCGGCCTTTTAATGAAGCCGGCTTTCCAGCGGTCAGAATTATGGAGACCAACGAGAATTACACCCAGCAACATCAAGACCTCAGAGTTGAAGACGGCGTTACATACGGAGATACTCTGGCTCATGTAAATTTTGCTTACGCGGCCAAGCTAACCGCCCTCAACGCAGTCACATTGGCTTCGATGGCCGCAGCTCCTGCTCCGCCAGCTAACGTTTCTATCCGAGGCCAGGTGTCAGCAGACACAACATTGAGCTGGGAAAAGGTCAATGGCGCGTCTGGCTATCGTCTGCACTGGAGACTTACCACCTCTCCTACTTGGGACTTCCACAGAAGTGTTGGAGACAAAAACAACTTTACCTTGGAGAATGTTGTTATCGATAACTATTTTTTCGGGGTTTCCAGCATTGGACCGGATGGCAGCGAAAGCCCAGTGGTTTTTCCTGGCGCAGCTGGCTCGTTTGATTAATCATCGCCAATGAAAAGTAGGCAGTGGCGGCATTCCGCAACTGCCTATTTTAAGCTTATCGCCTATCCTCTGCCGCGCTCTTCGCTGCGCCCTTTTGACTCGCTACCTACCCCGCCCTTTAGATGCACTCACCACCCCGGCCTTGTTCATAGACCAATGGGCTTAGTGCGCATGACAAACTTTAGAGGCTGGGTTACTCTATTAATCTCGCCGTGAAAGATAGTTAGCGTGCCCATCAACTAATAACAAGAACATTAGGAGCCCACCTATGAAGAAGTCATTGCTGTTTACATCCATCGCCTTAATAGTAGCCGCCACAACCTTTACCACTATAAATTCCCAAGAAAATGAGATGAGCTTTTTCATCACCAGTGTGGGATCTGGAGATGGCGCCAACATTGGCGGTTTGGCTGGAGCCGATGCGCATTGCGCAACACTGGCCTCAGCTGCCGGTTCTCGTGGCAAGACTTGGCGCGCCTATTTAAGCGCACACGCGACCGATAATGCGCCAAATATAAATGCTCGAGAGCGCATAGGTTTTGGGCCTTGGTACAACGCCAAAGGTGTTCAGGTGGCAAGCACACTCAATAATTTACATTCTGAATTCATGGGCCTAGGAAAAGCCAATTCCTTGGATGAAAATGGAACGATGATCAAGGGTCGCGGAGATACACCTAACCAACATGACATCCTGACCGGATCTACTCTTGATGGCCGCACTGTCGATGACGGCAGCAATCACAGCTGTAATAACTGGACAAGCAATGACGAGGGCACTGCCCACGTTGGTCATTTTGACCGCACCGGTGGAGGCCAAAACCCAACCTCGTGGAATAGCGCTCATGGCTCCAGAGGTTGCAGCCAAGACGATTTAGTGGGCACCGGTGGCAACGGCTATTTTTACTGTTTTGCCACCGATTAGGTTTTCCCAATCAGCCTCGCTGCGCTTGCATAAACGCTCTATTTAAAAACGAGTGCGGATAAAAAGAGATAAACTGGTGCGACTGAAAATCACTCAATCGCATTATCTTTTTGAAGCGGGGTCTTTGCTAATTTCTTAGATTTTGGCTTAGATCTCAACTGCCGTCCTAGCTCTGGCCTTAACTCTGGCCTTAACTGGCGTGAAAAACCATGGTCGTAACTTAGGCAATACAAATGAAACTTTATGGAATGGGTCAATCTCGGTCACTGCGGGCTCTTTGGGCGTTAGAAGAAACGAGCATCCCCTATGAATATCAAGAGGTCACTTTACTGACCGACTCCACATTCAAGGGCAGCGCTAAGCATCCAAGCTACTTAGAAATAAATTCTCAAGGTAAAGTCCCTACCCTAATTGACGGCGACCTAATCATTACCGAATCTTTGGCTATTCTCAATTACATCGCGAGATCAGCCCCGGAATCTGGGCTATTGCCTAATGCGAGCATGGCAGTTTATGCAAAACACGATGAGCTAGTATCACTTATTTTACTTGAACTAGAACAACCTCTTTGGACCAAAGGCAAGCACCAGTTTGCCTTGCCGGAGGCCCATCGCTTGCCAGCCATTTTCGATACGGCCACCTTCGAATTTGCCAAAGCCATCACATGCCTAGAACATTTATACGCAGGCGGTGAGTTTGCCATCGGCAATCAATTTAGCCTAGTCGATATCTTGCTAGCCCAAACGCTGAATTGGGCCGTTCGCTTTGAGTTTCACGTACCGGAGAAATTAATTGCCTACAAAGACCACCACTACCAGCGCCCAGCCTTGCAACGCGCCATGGCAGTTATCGCCTAACAGGATTGGCCGCTACCGATGAAAAAACTGGTCACACTCACGGCCTTTTGCGCTATTAGCTTTACAGCAATGGCACAACCGTCTCCTCCTGTGGAAGATCGCAACAGTCTAGAGGCATATTTATTTCAAGCTTTTGCAGCTTCGCAAGCTCAGCAAAGGGCATCTCTATTTCATATAGGTATCGAGGCCGAGCAACACGCTGATGGCCATCTCGTTACAGCTGTTCTCGAAGATTACCCAGCTTTTTACGCAGGCATCAATCGAGGAGACATTATTGTTACTTCCAATGGCCGCCGTTTCGATCCAGTAGCGTCATTTAATGGTGAAATCAGCTCTCAATACGATTTAGCTATTGATCGAGCCGGAAGTCAGCTTGAGATAACCGTCACACCAATATTCGAAAATTTATTCGATAGCTACCGCAACGCCACTGCCAGCAGCATCCAAGAATTCAGTGCTGGCAATAAAGTCATTGGCTACGTTAGGCTTTGGGCACTATCCAAAAACACTTCTGATATCGTAAGTTTCAAATCGCTGATGGCTAGATTAAGCCACTGCGACGGCCTGATTTTAGACTTGCGCAGCGCCTATGGTTATTTGGACGACGTTCATTCGAATTCATTTCTACCGAACCCGTCAGGAAATGACTATTTCGGGAAATCCGTGGTGGTAATAGTTGATAGCAAAACCTCGGTTGAAGGAGCAAAGCTTGCCCGAAAACTGAGACGCTTAGACCGCATAGTGGTGCTAGGATCTGAAACCCGTGACGGACTAAAACCTGAGTTGAATGCGCCCTACCCTTTCACCCAAACCAGCAGAGGCGATGCCCAGTTTGAGACCGCCTTAAATAGACTCTTAGGAACGATATAACGAAGAACGGCCCCTCTAGGAACAGTACAAACAGCAGCCATATAAAACTTAAGAAAAACAGCTTTTCCGCACTCTCAGCAGATGATCAGGCATCAGAATCTTTGTTTAAATCAAGAGTATGATGATCGAAACCGTTTTCTATAGTAGGTTTAATGATGTCGAAATAGGGAGAGAGATCAAAGTCTCGCGGCGTGAAATGGGTGAAATGCCGCTTGTAATAAAGAGGAACCTCTCCTTTAGCATCTCTAGTCAAAACTGCTGCAGGCAAATCCTCTGCAGATGACCCAGGCTTATTGCCGATGCTGTAATTTTGGCCGCGCAGCGGCAAGATCGGATAGTTAATTGATTGGAAGGTTTCAGCTATCAATGTCGAGCAAATTGCTTTGGTTGGTTCTCCACTACCGAACCCAATCATGGACCTTCTATAGCGTGTTGGCACAGCAGGTTTTTGAATCAAATAGCGAGTCAAATCCAATACATTTCGAAGGTCATATTTGTGGCCTAGCTTACCTTTCGCGAAGCTGACTAAGCGATCCTTGTCAGCTTCAGTAAGATTTATTGGCCTGCAAATTCTAAGATTAAAACCTTCATAATGGTCAACACCTACTAATCTCACACCGTTTTGGAGGTCGGCCTCGAGCAAGTTCAATGTAGATGCAGACTCACCCTTTGACCCTACAAACAAAGTCGCGTGAGACCAAGAGGATTGAGTGAGGTACTTAATAGCGGAACTTATCCGGGTGTTACCCTCCACCAGGATAATATCGCCTCTTTCCAAAACATCTGCTACCTGATCGGTAGAAACCGTATCTAGACGGCGATACCCTGGCAGCGATTTTGAGAGAAATGCGGCTAATTTGCCACCAACAGCTCTATTTAAAGTGTTCACCATTAGCTACTTCTTAACCTATCCATATCTCAGGTATACTGTTTAAACTTTTTTACTCGATGGCAGTATATACTTCTCCATCTAGTGTGATCGAATCAGTTTAATCGAATTGCTATTTATTCCATAGGAGTACCAAGAATGACCAAGGCCTATAACAAATTTTACATAAACGGTAAGTGGATACAGCCAACTGATCGAGACACCCTCGATGTCATCAATCCAGCGACTGAGGAAGCCTTTGCAACTATCAGCCTAGGCACAGCTAACGACGTCCACGACGCAGCTCTTGCCGCCCGCGCCGCATTTCCTGCCTGGTCCAAGTCAACCGTTGAAGAGCGACTGACCGTTATCAATAAGATTGTTGCCGGTATGAAAGACCGTGCTGACGAACTAGCCATGGCAATTTCAAACGAAATGGGCGCTCCCATGAGCCTCGCTAAAACAGCTCAACTAGGCGCAGGCATGGGCCATTTTATGACTGTAGTCCCTATACTCGAGAATTTCGTCTTCGAAGAAGTTCGCGGAACAACAAAAATTATAAAGGAACCGGCCGGCGTTTGTGGCTTTATTACTCCTTGGAATTGGCCACTAAATCAAATTGCCTGCAAAGTAGCACCGGCATTGGCAACTGGCTGCACAATAGTTCTTAAACCTAGTGAAATTGCACCGATCAGTGCCTATATACTTGCCGAAATCATTGCCGAGGCAGGTTTGCCTGACGGCGTGTTCAATATGGTTAATGGTGACGGCATTGTAGTAGGCGCTGCCATCTCAAGTCATCCAGAGATCGATGTAGTGTCATTCACAGGATCAACTCGGGCAGGCCGCGAAGTGGCGAAAGCAGCAGCTGACGGCATTAAGCGAGTAACTCAAGAGTTAGGCGGCAAGTCTGCCAACATTATTCTTGATGACGTCGACGACTTTGCTACAGCAGTCAAAAGCGGCGTTGCCAACTGCTTCGGCAACAGCGGCCAGTCCTGTAACGCGCCAACAAGAATGCTAGTGCCTAAAGCACGCATGGCCGAGGCAATGGAAACCGCCAAAGCGGCGGCCGCTAAAGCAACAGTGGGCGACCCATTAGCCGAGACAACGCGCCTAGGCCCAGTGGTTAGCGAAGTTCAATTCAATAAAATCCAAGCGCTCATCCAAGTGGGCGTTGAAGAAGGCGCAGAACTAGTAGCTGGCGGACTAGGACGCCCCGAAGGATTGGACAAAGGCTTTTATATTAGGCCGACTGTATTTGGCAACGTAACTAACGTCATGAGTATTGCCGTAGAGGAAGTCTTTGGACCGGTACTTTCGATCATTGGCTATGAATCAGACGAAGAAGCTATCGCAATCGCTAATGACACTGAATATGGCTTGTCAGGCTATGTGTCTGGACAGCAAGCTCATGCCGAGCAGGTTGCCAAGCAAATCCGCACGGGCATGGTTCATATCAACGGCGCACCAACTGACATTAACGCGCCTTTCGGTGGCTATAAAAAGTCTGGCAACGGCCGCGAGTGGGGCCTAGAAGGCTTTGAAGAATTTCTAGAAACCAAAGCAATAATGGGCGCAGGTTAAATCTCCTCCCCTGTGAGCTGCCAACGCAGCTCACAGGGCTTTTACACCACAGCAATCCCCTCGGAGAACAGCTATGACCGTTAACGTAATTAAAAGTGCCATCGACATTGGTATAGTGACTAACAATATCGATGCCATGATGGTTTTTTATCGAGACACTTTAGGGCTCGAGCTTGAAGGCACTATGCCCATGCCCGGCGGCGGCCAAATGAACCGCTTCAAAGTCGGTGAAAGCATCATCAAAGTTATTGAAATCGACCCAAAACCTGCTTTAGAGGCAGCGCCAGGAGGCATTCGCGGCGCCACCGGGTATCGCTACTGGACCATCACGGTAGGCAATTTGCAGGCCTGTGTTGATAAAGCAGAAGCCGCTGGCAGCAAAATTGTGGTACCGGCAAAGGAAGTTCGTACAGGCATCATGATTGCGATTATCGCTGACCCAGACGGGAATTGGGTCGAGCTGTTGGAAACTACTTAGCATTTTGTTCCGGCACGGCTCTTGATTCCATCAACCTGAAGGAAACATCAAAATGAAATCGCTCATAAAACAAGGCTCTCTATTTGCCCTGCTGCTAATTCTCGCTGCCTGTGCGAATCTGCAGCAGTTGAATATCGCAGCCATTCAAAGTGCGGATCTAAATAATCTAAACATACCCCAAAGCAACGCTCTAGCGAGTGGCCAACCAACCCAAGAGCAACTCAAAGTGCTCGCTGACGCGGGAGTAAAGCACGTCATAAGCCTGCGCAGACCAGATGAAATTGACTGGGACGAAAGAGCCGTAGTCGAAGCCAATGGCATGCAGTTTCATTCTATTCCAGTGGCTGGTCTGGCTGGTGTTACAAAAGCCAATGCTACCAAACTTGAAGACCTCCTCAATTCTCTCGGCAATGTGCCAGTGCTTGTCCACTGTGGTAGCAGCAATCGAGTAGGAGCCTTAAAAACCTTAGCATCCCTTGATGGCCAAGACAGCGCCAGCCTAGAAGCCGCTTTTGCTGAAGGCAGACGCTGGGGACTAACTCGATTAGAGCAGCCACTACGCGAAAAGCTTACGCCTCAATAAACCGCGGTCTTTATAGCAAACTGGCTGCCCAGCGCAGCCAGCGCGAGGATCAATCCTTGAAACACGCTGAAGACCTACCCCACGACAACATTAGCCGCCTTACCAAAACACTTCTTTTCATCGCTGTCACCTCACTTCTCTCATTTTGCAAACCTAGCAATCCTGCCATCAGCGCCGATTCAGACGCCCAAGCTGAGACAGCAATAGTTAGCACAATAACAATAAACCACGTTGAAATCCGCCGGGACATTTTGGCGCAATTACAGAAACGCGAGATTCAATACTGGATTAATGAAGATAACTCTATTGGCTTCTCACCCGCAGATGCAGAAATCATCGATAGCATTTACTATGAAGTTGTCGGCGCCTACGCCGCAAGAAATTAAACTGCAAACACTGCCTTTTAATAGGTTTGCCAGGCAACGAACGAGCATCCACTGACCTGCTGAGCTATTAATGTTTACTCTCTAGCGTTTTCCTCACTTGCTCAGACTTCGTTACTTCGGTTTGCCACTCTCGTTAGCTGAGCTATTCAGCTCCTCTTTTACGATATAACCCGGGCGCGACTTCACCTCGTCATATATTTTAGAAATATATAACCCGATCAGACCCAGGCTAATCATCAACATACTGCCAATCATCAAAAGCAGTATAATTACAGTAGTAAAACCCGTCACTGCATTCCCAAGTGCCCACTGGTACAAAGTAAGTGAGCCAATTAGCAAGCTAAGAATCAGCATTAGCACACCAATAACAGTAACCAATTGTAGCGGCGCCGACGAAAAAGATGACAGTGACGACAATGAATACTTAATCAGCCCCCACGTTTTCCATGACGATTTGCCTTGCTCTCTGTTGGGCACCTCAAAAGGTATTTGGTAGGTTGGATAACCCATCCAGCTAATCAACCCCCTGAAGAACCGATTCTTCTCTGGAAAGCTCCGTATCATCAATACGATTTCTTTATCTAACAGCTTATAATCGCTGTCATTATCAAGCTCGAGAGAGCTCAAACTCTTCATTGATTGATAGAAAAGCTGGCTGCAAAACTTATAGAACATGGATTCTCGACCACGGCTCTTTTTAACACATTCCACTAGCTTAAAGCCCGACTCCCACTGCATTAGCATTTCAGGAATCAGTTCCGGCGGGTGTTGAAGATCTGCATCTATAATTATATAAGCATCACTTTCACATCGATCCAAACCAGCAGAAATTGCCGATTCTTTACCGAAGTTTCGAGTAAAACTACACAGGCCCGTGGAATAAGCATTAGAGGCATGGTTGCGCACAATATCGGCGGTCTTATCAACAGAGCCATCATCAAGAATAAGAACATGAAACTGGTATTCCCCAGAAAGAGGCTCCAAGATTCGTTCAAGCTCTGCAAACAAAGCAGGCAAAACTACTTCCTCATTATTAACCGGCACTAAAACACTGACTGTTTTATTCATATTATTTTTGTATGGATAACCCAAACTCCAGCAATTATTAGAACAGATCCAACTATTAGTCCTAGGGAGATCTTTTCCTCGAAGAAAAATAGCGCCAACAACAGTGACGAGACAATGCTGATGCCTATAAATGCCGGAACCGTGCGGGAAAATTCATTTACCGAAAAAATTTTTATAGTAAGACCAAAGGAAACTGCGTACAAAACTAAACTCGCTAAAATCAACAACCACGAACTACTCGGCAGCGACATCAAATCCCCCGGCGTCTTCAAGCTATCTCCCGACAGTTTTAGGGTCGTTAGTGCAAAACTATTGCACAGTGCCGCCAAGGCTATCAGCAAAAAAGTGTTCATGTGATTTCTCTGATGTAGAGAAAGTCTCCGCCGAGCTTGTGGATAACACCTGATGGCCCAACTAACTCTCTTAACTTATATTCGTACGGGAAGAAGTGCAGATGTAAATCAAAGGTATAAGCGTATTCTCTTTGACATGGCACAACGATGATTAATCTTTTTTTGCAGACTCTCTCAATTTCCCCTAACGCTTTTTTTACATCCCTAATATGCTCGAGGGTATGAGTACAAACAACGGTATCAAATTGCTTATCTGAAAACTGCAGATTTGTAATAACCGCTTTCTCATACTTCGGATTAGTAGATGTTTGATCGGGTATTATGATGTCGGCTCCGACCACGTCAAAGCCCTGACTAGCCAAGCCTTCAGAAAGAAATCCACCACCGCAGGCTACGTCAAGCACTTCTTTTCCGGCAACATTGTGCTTTATAAAATTTAAGCATTCCCTGTTAAGGTCAGTCTCACGTTTAATGAACTTATCTGCTAGAGTTTCATAATACTCATTAATTTCCGTATCCGGGACATTCGCGACATCTTGCTTAAAATCCAGAAAAACCTTGGCCTTGTCTCCAAACACCAAGAAAAAGAAAGGTGACATAAACCAGCGACTGTCTCGCAACAAAGGCGGCAATAGATAGTCAAATAAAAAATGAATAACTAATGTGAAGTTTCTACTGATTACCGAATCCTCTCCAAAACATCATTTTCGTATCTCCATTTCAGCTACCTCTGAAAACCACCATTGATTTTCTTTGAAAGCAAATAACTGATAATGCTCGCCATCTGCAGGGGCCACCATTAACCTTGAAAATCGAGGAGAGGGAACAGCCATAGCACGATCGACAAACAAGACCCCACCGGAAAACCCTTGCTCGACATCAAGATCCCACTCGACCACTCCTTTTATCACCCGCGGAGCTAGTCTCACCTCCAGAGGCCTGTCAGCCGGCTTACAGTTAGCTTCTAACTCCTCTGTGCTGACCAGACTGCCGCTTTGATCGAAAATCACTAACCGCTCAATAGGGGCTTGCAAAGCCAGTATACAGTTTTGGGTTGCTAGAAACGTGCGGTTATTCAACGCCTTTTCAACAATCATCAACTCCCCTTGATCAAAGGCAAGGGGAACAAAGAAGGTTTTGTTATCGATGACATTTTCCGAATCCATAAGGTACTGAGTAACCTTATAAGCGGCCCTGCCCTGCTCTACAGCTTTGTAGTGGCTAATGTACCGGGTATGTAGAAACAGAATGACAATCAAACAAGCCAGCATTCCAAAATTCGCCAATATTTTTTTCTCAGACAGCAAAGGAGAGAGCGTTATCGCGGCCGCAATGGCCATAGCACTATCAAAGGCGAAGAATATTCTATCCCCATGAAGCTGAGGATTAAGATATCCGTGAGCCGCTAAAAAAGTCGGCAATAAAAACATTATTGGCAAGGGTAAAAGCTTTACAAGCCTCAGCGGCGAATAGAAAAAGGCGGCTATCGTCGCCAGCAATACAAACCATTTAGTTTCGAGATACCACTCAAAAAACCCTGCCCAACTCTCACCACTGATAGAAAGTACAGATACCAAATAGCTACTTCCGCCACTTCCACTCGAAGGCAACCCCAGTACAGTTATGCGCATAAAAAAATAGAGAGTAATCCCAACGACAGCAGCGCCAGCCAGCTTAAGATTAGACGTTCGCCATGCCACCAATAGGACTATTGGGGGGACCCCAATATAGACTTCCTTTGCAAGGAGCGCAAAAGCTAGCAGAACACCAACACTGACAAGCTCAAGTGACCCTGGCGATCTTCTGATACTCAAAATCAAAGCGAGTAAGGCGAACACCCCACCCACGACATAGTGCATCGTATAAAACCTACTCACCAAGGTGGCTAATGCCAGATTTGAAAAAACCAGTAGCATGGCCAGCCAAGCCACGCGAGAATTTCCACTTATTTCACGGCCCAGAACACCTGCTAAGGTAATAAACAAGGCCGTGAAAATTATCGAGACACTTAAGAAACTGGCGCTTTCCAACGGCAAAAGAATTAGTACTGCGTGAAATAGAGTAAGAACAACAGGGGTGAAGTTGGCAGCAGAAAGTTGCCTGTAGATGTCTCCATTATAATAGGGGTCGAGCCAGCCTGACTCTATTGCCACCCTCATAACGTGAGCGTCGTCTTCTGAAAAGGTAGCCCACCCTAGCAATAAAAATAAGACTCCGCAGCCGGCAAGGCTAGCGGCAAACAGAAACTTAGAATCTCCGCTAGCTATAGCTCGCTTGAAGTCGGCAAAATAGGGTTCTGGGCGCATTACGAAGCACTGCTTTTTATGTTCAATTTTAGTCGGGACAAATACCGAGTCTGATCTGCATGGTGATTCAAAAAGCAAATTAAATCAAGGAGTTCGGATCCTCAGCATAATGACGTAGCAACTTAACACCCCACCCCCTTTGAAGTTTTCAGGATTACGGTTATGCTTTAGCTATAAATAAAGTCTTACGCCTAAAAGGGAAATTAAACATAGAATTGCTCAAGGGTATTGGCATATTAATGGCTTTTTATGGCATTTACGGGAAGAACTAAAGCTGCGATTTATGCTGAAGATGTCATTACTGCGCGATATTTCTACCGTGACGAAGAATATGCTGCGTTCTGGAGCGCCTGTTTTGCTTATATTGTTATTTGTGGACCGGTCGCTGGGGCCATCACAAACAGGCTGAGCTAGCCCATTAGAACAGCCTGGCGACTGACCCCGCACTGCCGCCACAGCACGATTATTAAACTTAATCACTTACCACAATAGGATCAGGCCATTTTTCACATAGCTCTCCACTTTGCCTTGCCACTTTTAGTAGTCGGCATTTTTTATCGACCTATTTGGAAAAAAGCAGCGGTACTGTTATTGCTAGGCCTGATTATAGATGCTGATCATTTACTTGCAGTTCCAATCTATGACCCGAATCGATGCAGCATCGGCTTTCATCCATTGCACACCCTATGGCCAATTCTATTTTATCTTGTCTTGCTGATTCCGGAGAAGACTCGGATTTTTGGCCTTGGCCTGTGCATCCATATAGCCTTAGACATGATCGACTGTAAACTTAATGGCAACGGACTATGCCTAGAAGATCTACTGTATTAACATCTAAAATCCAGTTAATCCCAGTTTATAGCGAGCTAAATCTTATGAGTTATTTCCCCCAGCACCCTGGATTCTACAGCGCACTGATGTTGGTCGCCGGAATAGGTATTCCAATAATGGCGGCACTCAATGCCGAACTCGGTTCTCGGCTCGCAAATCCAGCCTATGCAGCAATAATTCTATTCAGCGTTGGCTTGCTAGCATCGACAGGCTATTTACTGTTATTTCAAGGTATTCCCGCCAGCCTACCCCCAGCCGGCATTCCTATCCACTTCTATCTCGGCGGCCTTTTTGTCCTATTCTATGTCTTAAGCATCACCTGGGTTGCTCCTAAGTTTGGTATTGGCAATGCAGTATCATTCGTTCTTTTAGGCCAACTGCTTTCAATGGCTACGATAGATCACTTTAGCTTGATGGGAGCCAATCACTACCCATTCACCCTGCAACGCCTCATCGGATTGATGTTTATGGCCCTGGGCGTGTTTCTAGTGGTACGCAAGTAAGGACTACTGCCGCTTTTAGTCTTTTTTCAGAGACCAAGGTTGTGTCTCTGTATCATTCATATTTGCTCACTGGCGCACCAACGCACCGGACTTTGACAATCTTTATTATGTCGACTATTCTAGACATATGGATATATTGAAAGCTACACGCATGTTTGACGCCCTCTCCCAAGAATCGCGCTTAGGGGCTTTTCGCCTACTAGTCCAAGCCGGCCCGGAAGGGCTCGCCGCCGGCATAATAAGTGAAACCTTGGGCACGCCACACAACACCATGTCCTTTCATTTAAATCACTTGTCTAGTGCAGGTATTGTTTCTTCCCGTAAACAGGGACGCTCAGTTATTTATTCGGCGAATTTCGATGTCACCAGAGATTTGATCGGCTTTATGGTTAAGGATTGCTGTAGTACTGAATTTGCCAATATTAGCGAAGATAAAAAAACCGGTTGCTCGATTATCAAATTGGAGAATTTTTGTTAAGCGGATTAATTTATAACCAACCGAATAAAAGTGGGTGCCATGAAGGGAGCGTATATCAGTATTACAGTCGGAAATACAAGCAACCGCATTAGATTCTATGATGAACTGCCTGACAATGTTAAGGCCAAGAAAAATTCCACAAAACCGATGTACGAAGGCCCTAGGATCAATCTGTCCACGCACTGTTCCGGAGTTACAGCTAACGTAAACCATTTAAGCGCAGCTGAGGATTTCGATGCGCAAGAACCGCATCAAACGCGTAACGACGCTTTTGACATGAACGTGCCTTGTAAAAGCGAGACGCTTTG
>MDTF01014293.1_pt1 | contig 23182 bp, 22 predicted proteins | sample 811191 | NCBI WGS metagenome assembly MDTF01 (sample SAMN05326649, study PRJNA326480) | marine metagenome | isolation source: seawater | place: Southern Ocean | collected 2011
AGGAGCCGATCCTGCGGGTGGGTGACCTCTCATTGAACGAGGACAGCCATGAGGTGGAGCGAGGGGGCGACGAGATCGAACTCACCGCAACCGAGTTCGAACTGCTGCGCTATCTGATGCGCAACCAGCGTCGCGTCGTCTCGAAGGCGCAGATCCTGGATCGCGTCTGGAACTACGACTTCGGCGGCAGATCCAGCGTCGTGGAACTCTACATCTCCTACCTGCGCAAGAAGATCGATCAGGGCAAGGAGCCGCTCATCCATACCGTGCGTGGCGTCGGCTACATGATCAAGGCGCCGACACAGTGACGGAGCCGCGGGACGCGGCGCAGTCGCGCGAGGACACAGTGACGGATTCTCATCGAGGCGGATGGCGACCATGGGGCCTCGAGGGGCGCCTGGTCGTCACGATCGTCGCGGTCGTGGCCCTGATCTTCGCCACAGTCAGCATCGCCACGGGCGCGATCCTCGGCTCGATTCTGCAGTCGAACCTCGACAACGAGGTCACCGAAGCCACGGCCAAGGCGCTGCGAACGGTACACGATGCACCCCAAGTAGCCGCGGGGACCGAGGATGCCGCCGCGCTCCTGGCCTCGGGACCCTTCGAGCCGGGCTTTCTCATCGTTATCGAGTCAGCCTTCGGCTCCGTCACGGGTGGCTACATCGACGCCGACGGAACCGCGTCGTCCCTGAACGACTCTCAGGTCGCCCAGATCGTGCAGCAGCTGGGCCAGCCGGGCGAGGGCGGCCCCGTCCGCGAGATAACGATCGACGGTGTCGGCACCTACCGGATGCTCGCACTCGGCGGCGGGAGCTTCGCGATCGCATCGGGCCTGCCGGTCAGCCAGGTGACCGAAACGCTCGCGCAGATCGCAACGACCGTCGCCCTGCTGACAGCGGGGGGTCTTGTGCTTCTCGGGCTCGCCGTCACGGTCATCGTGCGACGGAGTCTGCGGCCGCTTCGCGTGGTAGCTGACACCGCCGAGCGTGTTGCGAGTGTTCCCATGGCTGAGGGCGAGGTCTCGATCGCTGATCGCGTTCCGGCATCCGAAACCGATGAACGCACCGAGATCGGTCGGGTCGGTCACGCGTTGAACACACTCCTGGATCACGTCGACGCGTCGCTGGAAGCCCGCCAGCGTAACGAAGAGCGGATGCGTCGGTTCGTCGCCGACGCGAGCCATGAACTGCGCACGCCGCTGGCCTCGATCCGCGGATACTCCGAACTCTCGCTGCGCGATCCACAGCTGAGCGAGACTACCGAGTCGGCCCTGTCCAGAATCCAGGCGCAGTCGCTGCGGATGACGCGGCTCGTCGAAGACCTGCTGCTTCTCGCGCGTCTCGACGAGGGCCAAGAGCTCGTCTACGGGGTGGTCGATCTCACGCAGCTCGCCGTTGAAGCGCTCGGCGATGCGCAAGTCGCCGGTCCCGAGCACGTCTGGCTGCTGGAGGTCGATGAGGAGCCGGTGACCGTTCCCGGCGACTCCGCTCGGCTGCAGCAGGTGGTCGTAAACATGCTTGCGAACGCACGGACCCACACACCCGCGGGAACCGAGGTCACACTCTCGGTCGGCCGAGAGAGTTCACCGGCCGAGGGCGGGCGAGCAACGGATAGTGCAGTCATCCGTGTCCATGACAACGGACCGGGGATCGAGCCTGCCATCGCCGACGAACTGTTCGAGAGGTTCTCACGCGCCGACAGATCACGAGCCCGGCAAACCGGTGGCACCGGGCTGGGTCTGTCGATCGCGCGGGCCATCGTCCACGCTCACCACGGTGAGATCTCGGTGGAGAGCAGGCCCGGAGACACCACGTTCACGGTGCGGCTTCCGCTTCCGACGCACGCCGACCGGACTGGCCCCGCGGCACGGGCTGCAGCTCAGTAGCCGCTGAAGGCGTCAGTCGTCACCGACTTCGCCCGCTCGAGGGCCGGCGCGAGGTCGGCGATCAGTCGCGGCGGCCCCGAGATGGCAGCGTGCCGGGCGTGCAGGTCGGGAACGACCTGCAGCAGACCTGGTGCGTCGAGGCGCACTCCGCGCGCCCACTGCCAATTCTGTGGCAGTGGGCCCGGGTCATCGCGCGTGAAGACCACGACGGGGACGCCGGATGCCGCGATGTCGTCGCGGAAAGCCAACTCGGCAGCCTCGGAGGCTACGTACACCAGAACGATGTCGCGGTGCTGCCCACTCGCTTGCAGATGCCGCAGCTGCGACACGAACGGGGTGATACCGATTCCGGCGGCGACCATGAGGAGGGGGGTTTCGGCCCGGTTCGGGAGCACGAAGTCTCCCCAGATGCCGGTGACTGCCAGGGATGCCCCGGCGTCGACCTCCGCCAGCGCGCGCTTGTAGGAGCTGGGCGCGGGGCCGCCGGAGCCTGCCGGGTACTCCCGGAACGCGATACGGATCGCGGGAAGGTCTTCGGGGGCCGACGCGATGCTGAACTCCCGGCGCGTGCCGCGCGCATCCGGCCTGCGGTGCGGGACGTCAAGCTCGAGGTACTGCCCGGGGAGGAAGTGGATGCGGCGCTTGGCGGTGAAGGTCAGCATTCGTACCGTCGGGGTGATCATCTCGCGCGAGTCAAGGGTCAGCCGAACAGCAGCCCGCACCGAGAACGCGAAGGCAACCAGGTTCCCCACCAACAGGGCACGCTCCTGTCCCAGGGTGATTTCGCCGAGCGAGATCGGCCACCCGGCGAGGACACCGACGACACCGGCGACAAGGAACTGCTGCCACCGCCGGGGTGGGAGGGTGAGCGGCTCCGACAGCATGAACACGCCGAGGAAGAGGAACGGCGAGGACCACAGCAGCGACCAGAAGATCGTCAGCGCATCGACGGCGAGCCCGGCAGTCTGGTACTGGATCGAGGTGCGCGCGAAGCCGACCGCGACGGCGACAAGCAGGAACACCAGAACCATGCGGATCTTCTCGGTGCGCCACAGCACCGCCAGACCGAGAATGACGACGGGAGCTGCGAGAACCGGCGTTCCCACCCACCACGCCGATGCGCCGAGCGCCGGAATCCAGATGCTCACGATCGTGAGAACTGCAGCGCCCACCGCGGCAGGGTTGAAGATGTGGCGGCCCCTCCAGGCCAACAGATACTTGGATGCCGCCGCCACGGCTCCTGCCAGCGCGACACCGACCAGAGCGACCGGTTCGAGAGTGGGCCGCAGGACGAACAGCAGGATGAACGCGGTGATCACCGAGGACTCAAGCCGAAGCGACTGCCCGATGATCCGGTGCGCAACGACATCGACGATGCCGCACGCGACAGCAAGCACCGCGAGGGTCGCGAGCAGCTCCAGGGGGCTGGGCGCCACGAGGCCGAAGAATGAGACTCCGAACGCAACGACGGTCAGGCCGAGCAGCGCCAGGAAGACCATGCGATACATCGAGACCTTGCCGAGCACCGCGAACACGCGGTTCCAACCTGCGGTCAACCATCCGATCATGTGAACAACTCTGCCCTACACCGCTCCGTCCCGAATCCGGGAGACCATTCGACGCGGCCGACCGTCGTCATCCGCACCCACTCGACGCCCCACCGATACGCGAGCTCCGCGCCCCCCTCGAAGAACAACGCGGTAGCCGCAGCGTCAGCCACCATCGCGGTGGGGGCTACAGCCCAGGTCGCCGCGACGGTTCGAACCGGCACACCGGTGCGCGCGTCGAGCACGTGGTGAAGACCATCGCCCCAAGCCCGCCGGTTCGTCGCCGAGGCGCACAGCGCGGCATCCTCGAGGTCGACGACACCGATGATCCGCGTCGGGTCGTACGGATGCTCAAGGCCGATCCGCTCACGCACACCCGAGCAGCGCACGTCGCCACCGGCATCGACAGTGAGTGCGCCCTGCTTCTGCCCCTCGAGGTGATCCAGCACGAGATCGACGAGGCGACCCTTTCCGATCGCGCCGACGTCGATGAGAGCCGGTTGCGAGAGCGTCAGCGCGCCGTCGTCGATGGAGACAACTCGCCGCCAGTCGGCTGGGGCGTTGACAGGGGCGCTCTGGCGGAGCGAATAGGACCTGTCGTAGCCGAGCGCTTCGAGCGAGACCCCGACGAGCGGGTTCACCGCCCCACCCGTTGCAGCATCAAGGTCCGCGTAGATCGTGAACATCGCCTCGGCGTCGGCGGGTAGCGGACGGGAACCCCCGGACGCGAGAGCGCTGACGGTTGAGTCCTCGCGAAAGCGCGACCACTCGCGGTCGAACTCGTCGATCATGACGAGGACGGCGGCGCGTTCGTCGTCAGTGAGGGGCTCGTGAGTATCGATCGCCCACTGCGTTCCGATCGCCTCGAAACGCCAGCCCGGGCGCGGCCCCCCGGCGACGCGGGCTTCGTCACTCATTGGGCCGACAGGATCAGGCAGCGGCCTCGGCCTTGATGAGCTCGACAGCCTGCATGAATCCACCGCTCGTCAGCGAGGATCCCGACACTCGGCTGACCGAAACGTCATCGAGGCTCTTGCCCACCACCTCGTCGGTGATCCCGCCGATGAACTGGGACTGGTATTGCTCGGATTCGCGGGCCTGCGGGTCGCCGGTGACCTCAACGTCGGTGACGGTGTCGTCTGCAATCGTGAGGGTAACCGTGACCGTCTCAACAGATTCAGGCGTCGCGTAGGACCCCTCCGCCGTGTACGTGCCGTCGGCATAGCCGCCGGACGAGCTCGATCCCGAACCCGCGTCAGTTCTTCCGGCATCCGTCTGTGCGGAGCCGGTGTCGGCGGCTGTGGTCGCGCCGCACCCGGCAAGGCTGAGAGCGCCGGCAACACCCACGAGGGCGACGCCCACGCGTACGGGGCGGGAGGGGGTGCGAATCATGAGCAGTCCTTCCTAGAGGTCGTCTCCGCCATCGTTGCTTTCATGCCTATGCATAGGCTTTGAGGCGGCGACGAACGCGGAGAGATCTCGGCTCAGGCGGCGCCGTCGAACATGCTGGTGACCGAGCCGTCCTCGAAGACCTCGCGGATCGCACGCGCCAGCAGCGGTGCGATCGGGAGCACGGTGAGGGTCTCCCAGCGCTTGCGGTCGGGGATCGGGATCGTGTCGGTCACCACGACCTCATCGATTGCCGCATCCTGGAGCCGTTCGCTGGCCGGGTCGCTGAAGACCGCGTGGGTCGCGGCGACGATGACGCGCTCGGCGCCGTTCTTCTTCAGCGCCTGCGCGGCCTTCACGATCGTGCCACCCGTGTCGATCATGTCGTCGACGAGAAGACAGACACGACCGTCGACCTGGCCGACGATCTCGCTGACCGTGACCTGGTTGGCCACGTTCGGATCGCGACGCTTGTGGATGATCGCCAGCGGTGCGCCCAGGCTGTCCGACCAGGTGTCGGCAACGCGCACACGTCCGGTATCCGGCGAGACGACGGTGAGTTTGGCGCGGTCCTCGGGCGAGAGGTTCTCTTCGAAGTACTCCAGCAGCACCGGCTTGGCGAAGAGGTGATCGACAGGCCCGTCAAAAAACCCTTGGATCTGGGCGGCGTGCAAATCGACGCTCATCACCCGGTCGGCGCCGGCAGTCTTGACGAGGTCGGCGACCAGACGCGCGCTGATCGGCTCACGCCCGCGACCCTTCTTGTCTTGGCGGGAGTACGGGAAGTACGGCGCGACAACGGTGATCCGCTTCGCGGACGCCCGCTTGGCGGCATCCAGCATGATGAGCAGCTCCATCATCCACTCGTTCACGGGCGGACCGAAGGACTGGATGAGGAACAGGTCGCACCCGCGGATCGAGACCTCGAAGCGGGTCAGGATCTCGCCGGAAGCAAACGTGCGGTACTCCGTCGGGACGAGATTCGTGCCGAGCGCCGTCGCGACGTCGTCCGCGAGGCTCGGGTGCGAACGGCCGGATGCAACGACCAGGCGCTTCTTGGTCTTGGCGACCAGGCCGGGAGCGATACCGCTATCCCTGTCGAGATCAACCGTCTTGTTCTTGCTCGCCATCGTCCGCTTCCTGTGCGGACCGGGCCCGCGCGGCGACCTCGGCGGCGGCTGTTCCCGGTCTGTTGTTCTCGACCCATCCCTCGATGTTGCGCTGAGGGGCAACGCTCAGAGCCAGCGCACCGGGAGGGACATCCTTGCGGATGACGGCACCGGCACCGGTCTTCGCACCGTCTCCGATCCTAACGGGCGCGACAAAGACGTTGTGCGACCCGGAGTGGACCTCGTCACCGATCTCGGTGCGGTGCTTGGCGAGATCGTCGTAGTTGGCCGTGATCGCCCCGGCGCCGAGGTTGACGCCGCGCCCGATTGTGGTGTCGCCGATGTAGGACAGGTGCGGAACCTTGCTCCGCTCACCGATCGTGGAGTTCTTTATCTCGACGAACGTACCGACCTTGCTCTGGGCGTCCAGCGTCGCACCCGGGCGCAGGTAGGCGAACGGGCCGACAGTGGCGCCGCGGCCGATGACGGCCAACGTCGCGTCGGTGCGGGTGACCGTCGCGTTCTCCCCCACCTCGCAGTCGACGAGCGACGTGTCGGGTCCGATCGTCGCCCCGCGCTCGACAGTTGTTGCGCGCAGGACGTGCGTGTTCGGCAGCACCGTGACGTCGGGAGCGAGCGTGGCTGTCACGTCGATCCAGGTCGTGGCCGGATCCAGGATCGTCGCACCCTCGAGCTGCCAGCGACGGACGGTCCGCGCATTGAGCGCGCGGGCTGCTTCCGACAGCTGCACCCGGTCGTTCACGCCGAGCGCGTCCTGCGCCGCCGGAGCGTTGGATGCCGCGACGACCTCGCCCGCGGTGCGGAGGATGCCGATGACGTCAGTCAGGTACTTCTCGCCCTGCGCGTTGGCCGTGCCCACTGAGGCAAGGCTCGTGCGCAACTGCGCGGCGCGGAACACATAGATTCCGGTGTTGATCTCCCGCACCGAGAGCTCGTCGGGCGACGCATCCTTCTGCTCGACGATGCGTTCGACCGCCCCGTCGGCACCACGGATGACGCGGCCGTAACCCGTGGCGTCGTCGAGCGTCGCGCACAGCAGCGTGGCGCATGCAGCCGCAGCGCGGTGACGCGCGAGCAGCCCCTCGACGACGCTGACCTCGACCAGGGGCACATCGGCGCTGAGCACCAGCACGTCGCCGTCGAAGCCGTCGAGCGCGGCCAGGGCCAGTTCCACCGCGCGACCGGTGCCGGGGATCTCGTCCTGGTCGACGACATCAACTCCCGGAAGCAGGCCGGTCACGGCATCCGCCACCAGATCCCGCTCGTGACGGACCACGACCACCGCACGCTCCGGCGCCAGTGCCGATGCGGTGCGCAACACGTGGCCGATCAGCGGAAGCCCACCGATCTGATGAAGGACCTTCGGCGTGGCGGACTTCATCCGCGTCCCCTGGCCTGCCGCCAGAATGACGACGGCGACGGGGGTTGGGTTCTCAGCCATGCTCCGCCGCCAGGACTCGAACCTAGACTTCACAGCTCCAAAGGCTGTCGTGCTGCCATTACACCACGGCGGACCGGCGCGTAACGCGGCCGCGAACCAGTCTGCCAGAGGACGAGTCGGCCGGGATAATGGCCCCATCAGTCGAGATAATGGCTCAGTGTCCGCAGAATCCGACGAAGTCGACCGCATCGTCGGTGCCTGGAGTGCCCAGCGGCCCGACTTGGACTTCTCTCCACTCGAAGTTCTCTCGCGGGTGGACCGCCTTTCCCGCCACCTCGACCGGGCACGCCGCGAGGCCTTCCGCCGTTCCGAGCTCGAGCCGTGGGAGTGGGATGTGCTGTCGGCACTGCGACGGGCGGGCGAGCCGTTCCAGCTGAGCCCGAAACAGCTGCTGCAGCAGACACTCGTGTCCTCGGGCACGATGACCAACCGCATCGACAGGCTCGTCGGTCGCCGGCTTGTGCGGCGTGAGTCCGATCCGGGCGACGGACGCGGCATCCTGGTGACCCTCACCGACGAGGGACGAACCCGTGTGGATGCCGCCATCACCCGTCTCGTGGACGCTGAAGCGGTGCTGCTCGAAAGCCTCTCCCGCGCCGACCGTGACCGCCTCGCAGCCCTGCTGCGCAAACTCTCCCTGGGGTTCGATGTCTGACACAGAAGACGGATTCATGGACGCCGGTTCGCCCGAGACTCCCGCCACCGGAAATCGCGATGGGGCGAGAACAGGGGGCTGGCACGACTGGTTCGATGTCCGGTTTCGAACACCGGCTGCGGTGTACGGACTCATCGTCTACTCGGCGCTCTTGATGATCACGTCCGATTACGAGACCGATGTGGCCGAAGTGGTCGTGTCATCGGTAGCCACGCTCATCGTGTTCTTCATTGCCCACGTCTTCGCCTATACGCTCGCCGACCACGGCAAGCATCCGCTGGGCACAGCCACACGCTACGCGTTGACACACTCGGCTGGAATGCTGTGGGCAGCAGTGCCGCCCACGCTTGCCATGGTGATCGCCGGGGCCGCGGGGAGGACCGCGGATGACGCGTCGGCCTATGCGCTGTGGGTCACGATGCTGGTGCTCGCGTTCCTCGGCTACGTCGCCTATTCCCGCACGGGCGCCGGAATCGCCAAGCGCATCCTTGGTGCCACCGGAACCGCCTTTCTCGGCGCCTTCGTCGCGATCCTCGAGTACGCCTTCCACTGAGCACCGGCTCGCTGGAGCGACGGGGCGGGCGGCATGCTGTGTCGCACTGTCCGCGTAGCGTGGGGGCATGATGAGTGACGACCAGCAGCCATTTCACGACGCGCCACTTGACGCCGCGATGTCGGAAGCTCTCGCCAACCAGGGCCTGCGCATCGAGCAGATCGACAACGCCACGAGGGTGCAGAACGATCCGTGGTTGTCCGCGGTCGCTCGCGGGTTTCTCGAAGACGAGCCGGTCGAGGTTCGCCGCGAAGCCTTCGTCGGACACACCGCTCACCGCCGCAAGCTCGGCGTCTACGATGCCACCTGCCCGCAGCCCGAGATTCCGGTCGCGACGTTTGCGTCATGGCCCACCGAACTCACCGTCCCCGGTGGCACCGTCCAAGCCAGCGCCATCAGCTCGGTGACCGTTGCACCGACGCACCGGCGGCGCGGCATCCTTCGTTCTGTGATGGCGGGGGAGCTGCGAACCGCCGCCTCGCTCGGGCTGCCGGTGGCAGCGCTGACCGTCAGCGAGTCGACCATCTACGGCCGGTTCGGGTTCGGTGCGGCAGGCGCCGCTGCGAACTGGGAGATCCGCACGCGGCGTGCCGGGTGGATCGGACCCGAGGCACCGGGGCGCGTGGACTTCGTTTCCCGCGACCAGGCGCGAGAGGTCGCCGAAGCCCTGCACGAGCGCGTGCGCGTCACCTCCCCCGGCGAGATCGCTCTTCCCGGAGGACATCTCAATCGGTTCTTCGGCACGAGCCCCGATGCCGAGAAGGCCGAGCGGCTGCGCACCATCCAGTACCGCTCGCCCGCGGGTGAGGTTGATGGGCTTGCGGTCTACCGCGTGGTCGAGAACCCCGACGACTTCAGCGAGTCGACGCTCGAGCTGTCGTGGCTGCTCGCCGCGACCGACGATGCGTACGCGGGCCTGTGGCGGTTCCTCCTCGAGATGGATCTCATCGCGCTTCTGCGCGCATCAGAACTCGGCCTCGACGAGCCCCTATGGTGGATGATCGCCGACCAGCGGGCCGCGAAGATCACCGTGACCGACCATCAATACGTGCGCATCCTCGACGTACCGGCAGCTCTCACGAGCCGACGCTTCGGCGCCGCGGACACCATCGCCCTCGAGGTTGACGACTCGCTGGGGATCGCGGGTGGCACGTTCATCGCGACGACGGATGCCGAGGGTCGCGCGACAGTTGAGGCAGTCGATGCTCCCCCGGCCGGTGTTCCCCTGCTGCGGCTCGGCGTACGCGAGCTGTCGTCGCTGTTCCTGGGAGGCGTGTCGGTGTCGACCCTGGCCCGTGCCGGTCGAGTCGAAGCTGACGATCCGACGCGGATCGCACGCGTTTTCCAGACCGTCGAGTCCCCCCGATTGAGCTTCTGGTACTGACGCGCGGCTGAACCCCGCGCGGCGCCTAGCCTGGAAGGGATGGCACATCTTCTCGGCGCTGAGTCGCTGCACCTCGAGTTCCCCACGAAAGTGGTTTTCGATTCCGTGACCCTCGGCATCGCCGAAGGTGACCGAATCGGGATCGTCGGACGAAACGGCGACGGCAAGTCGAGCCTGCTCGCCATGATCGCCGGCCGCCTCGAACCGGATGCCGGCAAGGTCACCGTCCGTGGCGGCACCCGCATCGGTGTCGTCGACCAGCAGGACACCCTCGATGACAACCAGACGGTGGGACGAGCGATCGTCGGCGACCTCGACGAGCACGAGTGGGCAGGCGACGCCCGCATCCGTGACGTCCTCGCCGGGCTGGTCACGGACCTGGACTGGAACGCTCCCCTCTCGACCCTGTCGGGCGGTCAACGGCGCCGCGTCGCCCTCGCAGCAGTGCTCATCGGCGGCTGGGACGTCCTGATCCTGGACGAACCGACGAACCACCTCGACGTGGAGGGGATCGCGTGGCTCGCCGCACATCTCAAGAAGCGGTGGACAGCGAACGCCGGGGCGCTGCTGGTTGTGACCCACGACCGGTGGTTCCTCGACGAGGTGTGCACCCTCACATGGGAGGTGCACGACCGGATCGTCGAACCGTTCGAGGGCGGCTATGCGGCCTATATCCTGCAGCGCGTCGAACGCGATCGCCAGGCTGCCGCCATCGAGGCACGTCGACAGAACCTCGCGCGCAAGGAACTAGCCTGGCTGCGCCGCGGCGCCCCGGCACGAACCTCCAAGCCGAAGTTCCGCATCGATGCGGCCAACGCGCTGATCGCGGATGTCCCCGAGATCCGCAACTCCACCGAACTGCAGTCGCTGGCAGTCACCCGCCTTGGCAAAGACGTGGTCGATCTGCTGGATGCCTCGGTGAGTTTCGATGGCCGCGAGATCCTCCGAGACATCGAGTGGCGCATCGCGCCGGGCGAGCGGACCGGAATCCTTGGCGTCAACGGCGCCGGGAAGTCTACCCTTCTCGGGCTCGTCGACGGCAGCGTCTCTCCCACGGGCGGCCGGGTCAAGCGGGGAAAGACCGTGCGGGTGGCAACCCTCACGCAGCGTCTCGACGAACTCGAGCAGCACCTGGCCGACCCTGTACGTGTCGTGATCGGTGGGCTCCGCACCAGCTACACGATCGGTTCCGGCTCGAAAGCGCAAGAACTCACCCCAGGCCAACTGCTTGAACGGCTCGGCTTCTCATCCGCGCAGCTCTCGACTCCCGTGCGCGACCTCTCGGGAGGGCAAAAGCGCCGCCTGCAGCTGCTGTTGATCCTGCTGGACCAGCCGAACGTTCTCATCCTGGACGAACCGACCAACGACCTCGATACCGACATGCTCGCGGCGATGGAAGACCTCCTCGACTCGTGGCCGGGCACTCTGCTGGTCGTCTCCCACGACCGGTACTTCCTGGAGCGCGTCACCGACCAGCAGTACGCGATCCTCCCCGGACCCGGCGGCGCGGGACGACTACGGCACCTCCCCGGCGGGGTGGACGAGTACCTCCGGCTGCGAGAGCAGACCACGGATGCCGGACCTGACCGATCGGGCGCCGCGTCGGCAGCCCAGCAGACGTCGGAACCGGGGCTGTCGGGCGCCGATCTGCGCGCCGCACAGAAGGAGCTGAGCGCGATCGAACGCAAGTTGGAGCGACTGACCCAGCGCACCGCCGAGATCCACGAGCGGATGGCAGCGCACGACCAGAGCGACTTCGCGGGTCTGACGCGCCTCGGCGATGAACTCCGCGAGGTCGAAACAGAGACCGCCTCTCTCGAGGAGCGGTGGTTCGAGCTCACCGAGCTCGCAACCTAGCCCCCTCCTCCAGCCGAGTTGTCCCTCCTCCAGCCGAGTTGTCCCTCGCTGGCACGAGGTGGCTCTCGTGATGCGGTCAGCTTGCCCCCCGTATACCCCCTGGGGTATGCTCATTGCATCTCTTCTCCAGAAAGTGAGTGCTCCATGCGCATCGTCATCGTAGGCGGCGTGGCCGCCGGGATGAGCGCGGCCGCCCGCGCCCGCCGTCACGACGAGTCAGCCGAGATCATTGTGCTCGAACGCGGCCCCGAGGTCTCGTTCGCGAACTGCGGCCTTCCGTACCACGTCGGCGGCGAGATCCCCCACGAGGGGTCGCTGCTTCTGCACACGCCCGAGACCCTGCGCGCAAGCCTCAACCTGGACGTGCGGACCGGGCACGATGTGACAGCGATCGACACGGCCGCGAAGGCTGTCACTGTCGCCTCGACCTCCGGCGTCGAAGACCTCAGCTACGACGCGCTCATCCTCGCACCGGGCGCCGTCGCCATTCGGCCGCCCCTCCCCGGGCTCGACTCCCCGCGAGTGCGGACGCTTCGCACCGTGGCGGACGCCGTGACCCTCAAGAAGTGGGTCGATGACGGCGCCACGCGCGGCGTCGTGCTCGGCGCCGGGTTCATCGGACTCGAGGCCGCCGAGGCCCTGCGCCATCGCGGGCTCGAGGTCGACGTCGTCGAGCTTGCCCCGCATGTTCTCCCGCCGCTCGAGCGCGAGATGGCCTCTGTCGTGACGACACAGCTGCGAAATCTCGGCATCCGGGTCCACGCCGGTGTCGCCGCCGAGAGCGTCGAGGTCGGCGACGATGAGGATGTCGTCGTCCTCGCGAATGGCACCCGCATCCCGACCGACCTCGTGGTCCTCTCGGTCGGCGTTCGCCCCGACACCGCGTTCGTGGAGACTGCAGGAATCGAGACGGCTCGAGGCGCGATTGTCGTCGACGATCGCGGACGCACCTCCGCTGAGGGAGTCTGGGCCGCCGGCGACGCGGTCATCAGCACGGATGCCGTCACAGGCGTCCAGCGCCCCGTGCCCCTCGCCGGCCCCGCCAACCGCGCCGGTCGGCTCATCGCCGACGACATCTTCGGCATGGCTGGCGGCCGGCCCATCCCCCAGCCCGTCGGCACTGCCATCGTGCGCGTCGGCGAGATCACGGCAGCGATGACCGGGGCGAACCGTGCGAGCCTGGATGCCGCGGGAATCGACTACACGACGATCCACCTGCACCCGATGCAGCACGCCGGCTACTTTCCTGGAGCCTCGACCGTGCACCTGATCGTGCATGTCTCGACGGACGATGGACGAGTCCTTGGAGCGCAGGCCGTGGGTTATGAAGGAGTCGACAAGCGCATCGATGTTCTCGCGACCGCGATCCGTGCCGGCCTGCCGGCGACCGACCTCATGGATCTCGACCTTGCCTACTCGCCGCCGTACGGTCAAGCCAAAGACGCCGTGAATCTCGTCGGGATGGTCGCCGAAAACGTCGAGAACGGGCGGCTGAAGCTCTGGTATGCCGACGAGCTCGACCAGATGCGGGAATCCGCACTGATCCTCGACGTCCGAACTCCGCGCGAATACAGCAGCGGCCACATCGAGGGGTCGCTGAACATTCCACACACCGAACTTCGTGAGCGCATCGACGAGGTACGTGAGGCAGCGCAGGGCCGCCCGATCGCAGCGCTGTGCGCGGCGGGCGTCCGATCGAACATCGCTTACCGCATCCTGGTAGGAAACGGCTTTGACGCGTTCTCCCTGTCGGGTGGGACGCAGACCCTTCGCCAGTGGTGGGGCGATCAGGCCGCCAGCATTCTTGTCAGAGAAGAGGTCCACGCATGATGATCACCGGCACCCCCGAGGAGCAGGCTGCAACACGCAAGCGCATCACCAACCGGCTCAAGCGCGCACAGGGTCAGCTGAACGCTGTCATCGCTTCGGTTGAGGCCGGTGACACGTGCCGCGACATCGTGACGCAACTGTCTGCCGTCACGAGCGCTCTCGACCGCGCCGGGTTCGCCATCATCTCGGCGGCGATGCGCGACTGCGTCGCCGACCCGGACGGCACCGCCGAGGCCGAGGGCCTGACGCAGGAGGAGCTCGAGAAGCTCTTCCTGTCGCTCGCCTGAGCCGCATCCCCGAACACTCATCGCTCGGACCGTCACGGTGACGGACCGCCATTTGTGCTGCCCGCGCAGCCAGTGAAGGAGACACCATGTGCTATCAGACGACGTGCCGGAAGTGCGGCAAGGTCACGTGGGGCGGCTGCGGCCAGCACGTGCAGCAGGCCCTCGCCGGGGTCCCGAAAGCGCAGCGCTGTGCCGGGCACGAAAACGAGCCATCGAAAGGCTTCTTCGCGAGCCTGTTCGGCCGCTGACCCACCACCCCTCCAACGCCGAAGCGGCTGCCACCCTCTCTCTCTCTCTCTCGGGTGGCAGCCGCTTCGTTGACGTCGCGCTGTTAGCTCAGGCCGTTCTCCTGCAGCCACTGCGACGCGATGTCGGCGGGCGACATCTCGTCAACCGTGCTCTGCACGTTCAGCGCAACCAGACCCTCGGGGGTCAGGGCGGCGCTCACGGCGTTGATGACGTCGGCGATCTCGTCAGCGACATCCGCCTTCACGACCGGGACGACATTCGAAGCCAGGAAAAGCCCCTCGGGGTCCTCGAGAACGACGAGGCCCGCGGTCTGGATGCGCGGGTCGGCCGTGTAGATGTTGGCGAGGTTGATCGTGCCAGCTTCGAGGTCCTCGAACGTGGTGTCGCCCGTCGCCGAGAAGCCGACGTCGATGCCGTACACGTCGGCAAGCCCCGTCGGCCCGTAGGGGCGCTCGGCAAGCTCCGGCGGGCCGCCGAGCGTCAGGGGCTCGGTGACGTTAGCGAGGTCGGCGATCGAGACGAGACCGTACTGATCGGCGAATGCTGAGGTGACGGTGTACGAGTCCTGGTCGGTCGCGGTGGACTGGTCGAGCACAACCAGTCCTTCCGGCAGCGCGTCGGGCAGTGCCGCGTAGACTTCATCGGCTGTGCGTGCCGTCGTCTCAGGGTCGAAGTACTGCAGGAGGTTTCCGCTGTACTCCGGGAAGAGCGTCACCTCGCCGCTCTCGAGCGCCGGGATGTAGGCATCCCGCTGCCCGATGTTGAACTGACGCTCGACATCAAAGCCGGCGTTCTCGAGAGCCTGCGCGTAGATCTCGGCGATGATCTCGTTGGAGTAGTAAGCCTGCGAGCCGACCACGATCGTGTCGGACATCATCTCGCTGCTACCGCTTCCGTCGGTGGGTTCCTCGAGCGGGTTGCCCGAAGCGCAGCCGGCCAGCAGCAGCGCGGCGGCGCCGACGAGCGCGGCGGCGCGGAGGGTGCGTGTGGTGGTCATGGTGCCTCTTTCTTTTCTGGTGGTGCGGGATGGTGCGGTCAGGTGGACGGGCTAGACGCGACGGTGTCAGGGACCCGAGCGGGCGTTTGGGCGGACCGGGGCCCGGTGTCGGATGGCGTACGCCGGGTCTTCGTGGCGCGCTGTCCCCGCGGCACTGCAGCGCGCTGCAGGAGGGCGAGCAGACCATCGAGGACCAGGGCGAGAAGGGCGACGAGAATCGATCCGGCAAGAACCTGATCGAACGCCCGCAGTGGAAGGCCCTGGATGATCGGGAATCCCAGCCCACCCAGGTTCACGTAGGCGGCGATGGTGACGGTTGCGACGACCTGCAAAGTGGCGGTCCGCAGCCCGCCGACCAGCAGCGGGAGACCCAGCGGAACCTCGACGCGCCACAGGATCTGCCAGCGAGTCATCCCCATGGCGCGCGCCGCGTCGATCGTGGCCCGATCGATTGCCTGGAGGCCCGTGTAGGCGCCGGCCAGCAGAGACGGGATGGCAAGGAGGACGAACGTGATCAGCGCAGCCTCAGCCCGGCGCGTCACACCGATGACCAGGACGAGAAGAATCAGTAGCCCGAACGAGGGAATGGCGCGCGCCGCGCCCGAAACGGCAACAGCGACCTCGCGTCCTTTGCCGGTGTGTCCGATTGCCCAGCCGATCGGCACGGCGATGAGAGCGGCGATTCCGACGGCGGCGAAGGTGTAGCCCAGCTGCTCGAGCAGCAGCGTTGGCAGGCTGTATCGGCCGGACCATTGTTCGGGTGCGATGATCCAGGCCCAGGCGTCGATGAGAAGATTCATGCGCTCGCCTCCGCAGGAGCAGCGGATGAGGCTGCGCGAGGCCGTACTCGCGTCCGGCGCGTCCACGGCATCAGTATCCGCCCGATCAGAACCAGCACGAGATCGATCACGAGGGCGAGAATGACGACGGCGACAACCCCCGCGAGGACCTCGGGGATGATGCGGCGCTGGAGACCATTGGTGAACAGGTACCCCAGATTCGACACGCCCACGAGAATGCCCACCGGTGCAAGCGCGATCGTGCTCACGGCAGCAACCCGCAGACCCGCGAGGATGACGGGGCCGGCCAGCGGAAGCTCGACGGCGAAGAACCGACGCGCACCTGAGAAGCCCATAGCAGTGGAAGCGCCACGTACGCCCTCGTCGACAGAGTTGAGTCCGTCGACAACCGACCGCACCAGAAGCGCGATCGCGTAGAGCGTCAGCGCGAGGATGAGGTTCAGATCGCTGAACGCTACATACCCGAAGAGGGCGGGGAGCAGAAACAGTAGCGCGAGCGAGGGGATGGTGTACATCAATCCGGTGATGGTGACGACAGCACCCCGGAGGAGACGGAACCGCCAGGCAAGAAAGCCCAGCGGAATCGACAGAACGAACCCGAGGAGGATCGCGATCAGACACTGGCGGAGGTGCTCCACCGACAGCTGGAGGATCAGGCCGAGGTTCTCCAGAACCCAGCTCACGACGGGACGCCTCGCGCGCTCTCGTCCGGATCGCTGAGCATGCCCTGCGTGCGCCCCTGCCCATCGATCACTGCAGTGCCGGTGGCGGTCTTCTTCAACCGCAGCGAGCGCTTGCCCTGATCGGCGCCGATGAACGAGGCCACGAATTCGGATGCCGGATTCTCGAGGATCTCACTCGGCGTACCGACCTGCGCGATGTGCGCGCCCTTCTCGAGGATGACCACCTGGTCACCCAGCAGAAACGCCTCGTCGATGTCGTGCGTGACAAACACAATCGTCTTGTCGACCTCGTCCTGCAGCCGCAGCAACTCCTGCTGCAGTTCGGCGCGCACGATCGGGTCGACAGCGCCGAAGGGCTCGTCCATCAGCAGGATGTTGGGGTCAGCCGCAAGGCCGCGCGCCACCCCCACGCGCTGCTGCTGGCCGCCGGAAAGCTGGCTCGGGTAGCGCTTGGCGAACGATCGATCAAGACCTACCGTGTCCATGAGCTCGAGACCGCGGCTCCGAGCCGCCGAGCGCGACAGTCCCTGCAGCACCGGAACCGTCGCGATGTTGTCGATCACGGTGTAGTGCGGCAGGAGGCCCGAGTTCTGCATGACGTAGCCGATCCCCCGGCGCAGCTTGACGGGGTCCTTGCCGGCGATGTCCTCGCCATCAATGGACACGACGCCGGACGAGGGCTCCACCATGCGGTTGATCATGCGCAGCAGAGTCGTCTTGCCGCAGCCCGAGGAGCCGACGAAGACCGTCGTCTTGTGCGCGGGGAGCGTCAGGTTGAACCCGTCGACCGCGCGGGTTCCGTCGGGAAACTGCTTCGTGACGTCGTCGAAGATGATCACGGCGGCACCGGGTCAGTCGATGACCGACACGTCCTTCCCGAAGGCGACATAGCCCGAGAAGTCAGCCCCCACACGCTCGAACGCGCTGGGATACGGCGTCGGGTATGCCCACGCGCCGTCCGAGTGAGTAACCCCGTCGGCGACGATGTCGTAGTACTGGCACACGCCCTTCCACGGGCACGTGTAGGGAGTCGGACTCTCGACCAGTGCGCCGGCTACGATGCTGCTCGGCGGGAAGTACCAGTTCCCCTCGATGGAGAGGAGATCATGGCGGGAAGCTTCCGCGATGACAACGTTGTCGATGACAGCCTTCATGGTTCTCCGTTCGTCGGGACGGCCGATTCGGCTTCGAATCACGCTACCGGAGGCCGGGGACATCGCGGGCGGTTCTGACCGAAGCGGAAATCCGGCGGTAATGTCCGCAGCCCGCCAGAAGCACCCGCGGCCTTGTCAGACCAGTCGGTCAGATCAGTCGTGCGCCGGGAACAGGGCCATGTGCGTGAAGGGCCGTATATCCCGCGGCCGACATGGTGACCTGCAGTTCCAGGGCCGATTCGAGATCCTCGGCGAGGAACGCTGTGGTGGGACCCGACCCGGAGACGATCCCGGCCAAGGCGCCGGCCCGGTCTCCCAGATCGAGCACATCGCCGAGCTCGGGCCGCAGCGACAGTGCCGCCTCCTGCAGGTCGTTGTGAAGGTGACCGGCGAGCTCCTCGGGGTCGCCGGAACGGAGGGCGTGCAGCACGCCCGTCGCCACCGCGGGGTCTGCGCCACCGTGGCGAGCGTCCGATATGCGGTCGAGGCGAAGTGCGCCGGTCGACGGATGCCCGGCCGACGCGGTCCGCGCGCGAAGCCGGTCGAGCTCGCTGTAGACCGCCGGCGTGGACAGTCCGCCATCGGCGAGCACGATGACCCACTCGAAGCGGCCTGTCGCGAGCGCGGGACTGAGCCGATCTCCGCGCCCCAGGCCAACTGCCGTTCCTCCCATCAGAGCGAACGGCACGTCGGCGCCGAGCCTGGCAGCCAGGCGCTGCAGCTCGGCGGAACCCACCTCGGTCCCCCACAGTGCATCACAGGCGACGAGGGCTGCCGCAGCATCCGCGGAGCCGCCGCCCATGCCACCGGCTACCGGAACGTGCTTGTCGACCGTGAGGTGCACCCCACCGTCGTACCCCGTGTGTTGAGCGAGGATCCGCGCCGCCCGCAGCGCGAGGTTCCGATCATCGAGCGGGACTGTCGACACATCGACTGAGCCGGTGACCTCGAGCCGGAAGTCGTCCGCCGCCACGGCCCACACGTCTTCGAACAGAGAGACAGCCTGGTACGCGGACGCGACAGCGTGGTAGCCGTCGTCGAGGAGCGGACCGACCTCGAAGTACACGTTGAGTTTGCCCGGAGCCCGCACCCGGACGACGTCTGTGCGAAGCGGCGCCGTCACGAGTCCGAGGGATCCGCCCAGATCGGACCCGACGGCGAGAGATCGACGCCGTCGGTGAGAGCGTCGATCTGCTCGAGCTCCTCGGTGTCGAAAGCCGGGCCCGCGATCGCTGCCAGGTTCTCGTCCAGCTGATCGGGACGCGATGCGCCGATCAGCGCCGAGGTGACGACCGGGTCCCGCAGCACCCACTGGATCGCCATCTGCGCGAGGCTCTGGCCCCGCTGCCGGGCGATCTCGTTGAGACCACCCAACAGCGAGCGGCCGTGCTCCGACACCCGGTCGGCGGGAACCGAATTGCGGTTCTGTGCCCGGTCGGCGGCCGCACCGCTGAGGTACTTGTCAGTCAGAAGCCCCTGCGCGAGGGGCGTGAACGCGATAGCCCCCAGACCCTCCTGACGCAGCACGCCGGTGAGGCCATCCTCGACCCAGCGGTTGAGCATCGAGTACGACGGCTGATGGATGACCAGCGGAGTACCGAGACTGCGAGCCACCGCAACCGCGATCGCTGTCTGCTCTGCGGAGTACGACGAGATGCCGACGTAGAGGGCCTTCCCCTGGCGCACGAGCGTGTCAAGCGCCGCGATCGTCTCTTCGACCGGAGTCACCGGATCCATCCGGTGCGAGTAGAAAATGTCCACGTACTCGAGGCCCACGCGCCGCAGCGACTGATCGGCGCTGGCGAGGATGTACTTGCGCGAACCGTAGTCGCCATACGGGCCCGGCCACATGTCGTACCCGGCCTTGGACGAGATGATCAGCTCGTCGCGGTACGGCGCGAAGTCTTCGCGCATCATCCGCCCGAAGTTCGTCTCGGCAGACCCGTACGGGGGTCCGTAGTTGTTTGCGAGATCGAAGTGCGTGATCCCGGAGTCGAAAGCGTGCCTCAGTAGCTTCCGCTGGTTGTCGAACGGGATGTTGTCTCCGAAGTTCCACCACAGTCCGAGCGAGATCGGCGGGAGGTAGAGGCCCGACGTGCCCACCTGGCGGTAGTCGGTGATGGAGTAGCGGTCCTCGGATGCCGAGTAGGGGCGGTGGATGTCGTTTCGGCTGCGCGAGAATCGCTGCTCGTCGGTCATGCTTCGAGGCTATCGCGCAGGCGCCGGGGTTGCTCTGGCGATGCGCAGGAACTGCCCAGCCGTCAACTCCTCGCCGCGAGCGGTGGGGGCGATCCCGGCACGTTCGAGCACCGCGGATGCCTCCAGCGCGCTTCCGCCGAGAACCGCAGCAAGCGCCTGTCGGAGCATCTTGCGTCGTTGCTGGAATGCCGCGTCGATGATGCGGAAGGTCAGCATCCGCTCGTCTTCGGAGCCCAACGGTTCGGAGCGTTCGAAACCGACGAGCACGCTGTCGACATTCGGGACCGGCCAGAAGACCTGCCGCGAAACTGTCCCCGCAAGGCGCCACGATCCCCACCAGGCGGCCTTGGCGCTGGGCGCCCCGTACACCTTCGACCCGGGCGCAGCGGCAAGCCGCTCCCCCACCTCGGCCTGGACCATCACGACCCCCCGGGCGATGGAGCGGAACGTCTCGAGGAAGTGCAGGAGGACGGGAACCGACACGTTGTACGGCAGGTTGGCCACAAGCACTGCGGGGTCGCCGGGGAGGTCCCTCACCCGCAGGGCATCCTGATCGATGACCCGGAGCGCACCGTCTGGAACACCATGAGCGGATGCCGTGGCGGGCAGTCGCTCCGCGAGTCGGTGGTCGATCTCAACGGCGGTCACCTTGGCGCCGGCCTCGAGGATCGCGAGCGTCAGCGAGCCAAGCCCAGGTCCGACTTCGACGACATGCTCCCCGGCCTGGACGCCCGCGAGGTGCACGATTTTTCGCACCGTGTTCGCGTCCACGACGAAGTTCTGGCCGAGCTTCTTGGTCGGGGTGACGTCGAGGTCGGCGGCCAGCGCCCGCACTTCCGCGGCGCCCAGGAGGGTGACGGGCATGCGATCACTGTAGTTGGCTGCAGGCGGGGACTTCGTGAATCGGATGAGGCGAATCCGTCACACGGCGCCGCGGCGGGAGTACGGTGAGTCGCGTGACATCCTCATCTGACGCGCTCCCCACAGGGACGTTCCATCTCAACAGTCCCTATGGTCGCCGTGCCGTCGCCCTGTCCATCGCCGCTGCTGTCGGTGGATTCCTCTTCGGCTTCGACTCCTCGGTCGTCAACGGCGCGGTCGAGTCCATCCAGAGCGATTTCGCCCTCAACGATTTCGTCACCGGATTCATCGTCGCCATCGCGCTACTCGGTTGTGCACTCGGTGCGCTCATCGCCGGCAACCTCGCTGACCGGTGGGGGCGCCTGCGGGTGATGTTCCTCGGCGCGATCATGTTCTTCGTCAGTGCGATCGGAACAGGTCTCGCCTTCTCGGTGTGGGACCTCGGTCTCTGGCGTGTGGTCGGCGGTATCGGGATCGGTATCGCGTCAGTGGTCGCCCCCGCCTACATCGCGGAGGTGGCTCCCCGGCAGATCCGCGGATCGCTCGCGTCGCTGCAGCAGCTCGCGATCACGATCGGTATCTTCGCCGCGCTCCTCTCGGACGCCCTGCTGGAGGGCATCGCCGGCGGCGCGGACAACGTGTTGTGGTGGGGGCTGGAGGCGTGGCGGTGGATGTTCCTGGTCGGCGTCGTTCCGGCCGCCGTCTACGGCATCCTGTCGTTCACGGTTCCCGAATCTCCCCGCTTCCTGATCAGCCAGGGCCGCAGCGACGAGGCCCGCGCCGTCTTCGCACGCCTGGTTCCCGCGGTCGATCTCGACAAGACGATGAACGAGCTGACCCTCGCCATCGAGACCGACAAGAAGAACGCGGGGGTATCGATCCGCGGCAAGGCTCTCGGACTGCAGCCGATCGTCTGGATCGGCATCATCCTGTCGGTGTTCCAGCAGTTCGTGGGCATCAACGTGATCTTCTACTACTCGACGAGCCTGTGGAACTCGGTCGGCATGACCAACGCACCGCTGATCAGCGTGATCACGAGCGTCACGAACGTGCTCGTGACGCTGATCGCGATCTTCCTGGTCGACCGCGTCGGACGAAAGCCGATCCTGCTCACCGGTTCGGTGCTCATGGCACTGTCGCTCGGGACGATGGCGCTGGCCTTCTCGTTCGCTACCGGTACGGGTAAGGACGTCCACCTGGACGGCGCGTGGGGACCCATCGCTTTGGTCGCAGCGAACCTATTCGTCATTGGATTCGGCGCCTCGTGGGGACCGCTCGTCTGGGTGCTCCTGGGAGAGATCTTCCCCAGCCGCATCCGAGGTAAGGCCCTCGGTGTTGCTGCCGGCGCTCAGTGGATCGCGAACTTCCTGATCACCATGACCTTCCCGGTGATGTCGAGCTGGTCGCTGCCGCTGACCTACGGCATGTATGCGACGTTCGCCGCGCTCTCGTTCTTCTTCGTGTTGTGGCGGATCCCCGAGACCAAGGGGATGGAGCTCGAGCAGACCGAGACCCTCTTCACCCGCCCCAAGGCCAAGGCCTAAGACACGTCAGGCGCGGGCGGATGCTGCGGCGCGCGCCGCGGCGGGGAGGGCGTCGACGATCCGGGCCAGCGCCGCATCGTCGTGCGCGGCGGTGAGGAACCACGCCTCGAACGCCGACGGCGGGAGCGATACTCCCGCATCGAGCATCGCGTGGAAGAACGCCCGATACCGGAAAGACTCCTGCCGCACGGCAGTCTCGTAGTCAGCGACGCCGGTGGCGACATCCTCGCCCCAGAACACGCTGAAGAGATTCCCCGCCCGCTGGATGCCGTGAGCAACGCCCTCGCGTGTCAGAGCGACCCCCACCGCGGCCGAAAGCTCGTCGGCGGCGCTACCGAGTCGCGCGTAGACCGCGGCATCCGCGAGTCGGAGCGTCGCAAGCCCCGCAGCCACCGCTACCGGATTCCCCGACAGCGTGCCGGCCTGGTACACCGGGCCGAGCGGCGCGAGGAGCTCCATGACCTCCGCGCGGCCCGCGACTGCCGCGACGGGGAGGCCGCCGCCGACGACCTTGCCGAACGTGAACAGGTCGGGCGCGTAGGTCTCGCCCGCGGCATCCTGCAGTCCCCAGAACCCGGCCGGGCCGACCCGGAAGCCGGTGAGCACCTCGTCGAGGATGAGGAGCGCACCGTTGTCGCGACATGCGCGGGCAAGCAGGGCGTTGAAGCCCGGATGCGGCGGGACGACCCCCATGTTCGCAGCGGCGGCTTCCGTAATGACGGCAGCGATGCGCCCCG
>MDTF01016590.1_pt1 | contig 23176 bp, 13 predicted proteins | sample 811191 | NCBI WGS metagenome assembly MDTF01 (sample SAMN05326649, study PRJNA326480) | marine metagenome | isolation source: seawater | place: Southern Ocean | collected 2011
GCCCTAATTGTCTTGATGAGTCTATTTTTTTTAAAGAACTTTCAGCATATGAAAATTTAGAGATTTATGCGCTGGCATTTGAACGAAGTTCAGATCGTAAATCCTCAATTTCGGCCATCAAGCGTGTAGTAGATTATTTAGATCTACCCTACCCTGTTCTTTTCGCAGGAAAAGCAGAAAAGGGTGCTGTAGAGAGATTATTGCCAATTAAAGATTTTATTTCATACCCAACCTATCTATTATATGACAAAGAAGGGGGGCTCGTGGAAATTCATGCTGGGTTTTCTGGACCAGCCACCAGAGGTTACAAAGAATTTACTCAAAAAACACATCATAAAATTCAAAATTTATTAAATCAAAAATTTGTCCAAACAAGTAATGTTAAGAAATAAACTCTTTCAAAAACTAAAAAACCGGACACCTAAAAACCTAGATAAGGTTATTCACGAATTTCACGATGACGCTTTTAAAAAAATTAGCTGTCTAGATTGTGCTAACTGTTGCAAAACTACTGGACCACTTTGGACAAAAAGAGATAGGGAAAGAGTTGCAAAGCATTTGAGACTAAAGACTTCTATTTTTGAAAATTCTTACCTAAGAATAGATGAAGACAGAGACTACGTATTGAAGGAGCTTCCATGCCCGTTTTTAGAAAATGACAACCAATGTTCAATATATGACGTTCGGCCAAAAGCATGTGCTGAATATCCCCATACAAACCGGCCAAAACAGCATAAAATCCTTCATTTAACTCAAGTTAACGCAGATATTTGTCCAGCAGTGGAAAACATAGTTGAAAGAATGGAGTCTATATATTCAAAAAACGCAAAGAAAGGACCCAAGAAAGAATTAAGACAATAAGACAACCAATAAGGTTGTACCATAAATATCCTAATTGTATAAAATCAAATACATTTAGAAAATGTAAGCCCAAAACAAATACTTGAGAAACTAAGCCGCCTATGAACACGGCATTTCTCCTTAGTTTAGGAAATAACCATGCACAAGAAAACAATCCCAGCATAGGACCATAAAATAGAGAACCAATAATATTAACTAATTGAATTAGATTTTCTGACAGGGATGCACTAAGAGCAACGACTAATGCAACAACTCCCCAAAGAGAAGTCAATAATCTTGAAGCAAAAACTGTCGTTTCCTGTGTCCAGCCAAAAGCTTCCTTAAAATCAACGATAGAGGTTGCAGATAGAGCATTCAATTCAGCACTACAACTAGACATTGCACCGGAAAGAATAACTGCTAGCAGTAAACCTAAAACCCCAACTGGGAGACTTTTTATTGCCCACCCTAGAAAAACATAATCGGTGTCCTTAGTCTCTAGACCAGGAAAATTATTTAAGATCAATGAAGTGGCCTGGCTCTTCAAAGAATCACGCTTATGATCTAGTATTTGCAATTGAGACCTATAGCTATGTTGAGACATAGAAGTATTTGAAGAAAAAGCAAGCGCAGATATTCTTCTTTTGATTATCATACTATCCCATGATTTCTTAAGTTGGTTTGACTCTGATGAATTAATTTTTTCCCACTTCGAGTTAACGGATGGATTATGCCATAATGGCTCATCTTTAAAATGCATAGTGGTAAATAATAATAAACCCAGTCCAAGTATAAATAATTGCATTGGAATCTTTATTAAAGCTGTGAATCCCATACCAATTCTAATTTCCCGCATACTTTTCCCGCCAAGGTATCGACCTACTTGACTTTGATCAGTTCCAAAGTAAGCCATTGCTAAAAAGAACCCACCCGCAAGCCCAGACCAAACGGTATACCTACTAGAAGGATCTATCGACCAATCGAGTATCTGCGTTCGGTTATAAACGTCCATCAAAGCCCAAGATTGAGTCAAACCTACATTTGTCGGCAGCTCGTAAAGCAAAACAAAACCTGACGCAAAAAGCCCACAGAAAACGACTAACATTTGAAAAGATTGCGTAACCCCTACAGCCTTGTATCCTCCAAAAACAGTATAAATAATAACAACTGCTCCAGTAATGAGAATTGTCAAATTTAGATTCCATCCAAAAACTGCTGAAAGAACAATAGCAGGCGCGTACAATGTGATACCAGCAGATAAACTTCTCGAAAGCAAGAATAAGCTGGCTGCCAACCAACGGACTTTACTACCGAATATTCTGTGGAGAAATGAATAAGCAGTCAAAACGCCTGAATTTATATATCTAGGAACTATAAATAATGCAATAATTAATAAAGCTACAGGCATGCCAAAATAAAATTGGACAAACCTTAGGCCATCTGAAAAGCCCTGACCAGGTGTCGATATAAATGTAATTGCAGAGGCTTGTGTAGCTATTATTCCTAGACCTATTGTTATCCAATGGCTGTCTTTTTTACCAATAAGAAATTCGTTCCCAGAAGTCTTTTTACGTGTTTTCCAGATACCAACGCCAACTATAGTGCCTAGAGTTCCGAGAAGTGTAACCCAATCAATAGATGACAAATTACTTCCCATGCCCGACAAGATTTGCTAAAATTCGATATGCACCAGGAACTCCTTCTCTCCATTGCCGAAAAAGTGATAGACTGCAATATGTAACTGTTCCTTTACCATAATTCGCAGCAAGCCAAACACCTTTTTCCTCATCCTCACCAGGGTCATTCCAAGAAATTAATGGCACGAATGATGAGTCCCATGAATCAGCAAAATAAAGTCCCCTTTCTTGAACCCAACCAGCAAAATCTTTTTCACTCAAGCGATTTGGAGAATTCATTTGTATATGATCTGTTGAAAGAAACTTAGGAGACACCTCTTCAACTGTTACTCTATTTCGACTTAAGTGAAACTGAATTGGACCAAATTCTTCCATCACCTTATCTCTACTAGCAGTGTTGTACTGCATTACTAAACGACCTCCTGATTTGACATAATCACTAATTATTGAATGAGCAGATGACAATCCTTTATTTACATTAAATCCACGAATTCCGATGACTATTGCGTCTAAATCAGTCAATTGATTTGCTGTTAAAATGTCAGCATCAAGTTCAATCACATCAATACCCATCTGCTCCATTGCCATAGGCGTATCATCTCCGACCCCCTTAATATACCCAACTTTTAGAGATGGCAATTTCATTGGAATGTATCTTATTTGTAAAGCTCCATCTAGCCAGACTTCCTGATGAGGAATATGGTCATAACGAAGCTTAACAGCTCTTTTTAATTTCAATCCGTTAGATTCATCTAGCACGACAAGCTCTCCAAGCTGAGCATTTTGATTCGGTCTGAGATACATTTTGAGATGCGAAACATTTTGACCAGGTGAAAAATTTAAAATATTATCTTTCAAGTTTTCGATCGTTATATCCCATCCCTTTGGAGCTTCAAATCTCAATTTTACCGTCTTTTCGATACCCCAGCGGAAGACCGAAATATCTAACTCCCGTTTGACTTTATCTACAAAAACAAGACAAGGCATTTCATAATCAACACTGAATGAATTTGCCTTTTGAACTGGTCTACGGACTTCCCCTTTCACACGATCAGAAGTGACATGATTTGGCCACAATGTTAAAATATTCTCGACACCTGAATCTTCATTAAGAAATAAAATATTCTTTTTTTCAAGAGTTATTAATTCGATAGGAATAATTATTTTTTTTCCAATTTCTAATTTCGTTTTTTCAAATAAATACCCGCCATCGGAATCCATAATGGCAAAGCTGAAATTTATATCTGATTCAAGACAAATATGAATTTCAGAATCAAGAGTCTCTCCATCAATAAAATAGGGGCTATCTGCCCTAAAATCAACATAAACACCCTCTAAATTTACCAAATCTGATTGTGCTGTTTTTTTAACATCTTTTGACCAGTTAATCGGCTCGCCAGCCAATAATTGAAGATATTCATTCCGAAACCCTCGGTCTATAAAACCAGCAAATCCCTGGGATTTATGCATCCCTCTGGCGCGTGTTCCTATTTCCAGAGAAGATTTACCGATTTCAGGTATAAATCCACCGATTTTTATCATTTTCATAGAATCATTAGATAAACTTCTATCGAGATCATCCATCCACCAAGAGGATGTATTCCAATAGACAGCTTTTGGGAAATAACCATTCGTGTTTGACTTTGACCTAATTCTGTCGAATGCTTTAATGGCTAAAATTGCAGAAGCAGTATGATGGCCGTGACCAGCGCGCTCATCAGGAGGAAAGCGCGTAACAATAATATCTGGCTGAAATTCAGACATAACAAATTCAATCCGATTTAATACTTTCTCTTCATCCCACTTTTCTAAAGTTTCATTTACAGACTTTGAATAGCCAAAATCGATAGCTCCTCCAAAATACTGTTTAGCCCCATCAAGTTTCCTTGCGGCAAGAAGTTCATTTGAACGAATAACACCCAGTGACTTACCCAATTCAGGACCAATCATGTTTTGTCCACCTTCACCCCTAGTTAAGCTCAGGTATGCAACTTCATACCCGTCATACTTAGACCAATGAGCTATTAATCTTGTATTCTCGTCATCGGGATGTGCTGCTAAATATAAAATTTTTAGGCCCGAAGATCTTTTCGACAATTGGAACTCACCATCTGATGGAGAAAAATATTGTCCCGGTATTTGACAAAATATTGATTGAGAAAAAATAATGAATGTTAAAAGATTCAAAGCAGTTCGTATCATATCTTAGTACTTCATTAATTTTTTTGAAAAATTGCTACTGTGAATAAAATAATTACATTCCTTTTTTTTGGCCTAACATTTTCCATTCAAGCTCAAAACTCTTCAATTGAACCATTAAATATTAATAACTCCCGAGTTCTTTTTCAATCTGGAAAATACTCATTGCCTTCACTGTCCGAAATTACAATTAAGACAGTCAATAAATCAGAAAGAAATTTAGATTTTGTAGTCAGGGTCATCTCCACTTTAAATCCATTAAACAAGCAGTCATGGTTTAAACTTGAAAAATTAGGAATCACTAATCTTGGCTACTTACCTATCAATTCATACTTAATATTGATGCCGAGAATGAATAGCCAAATTTATCAAGAACTAGAAAAAAATGGCATCACAGGTTTCGGTCCTCTTTTACCTGAAATGAAACTATCTGAGCAGTTAGCAAGTGGAAATGTTCCGGAATACATTTGGGTAGGAACCAAGTGGGAAATATACATAGAAGGTGTTCCATTAATAGACTGGTCTAGTCTTAACAATATTTTCGAAGAACTAAAAATAAATGTTCTTGGCCAAGAGTTTGAAGGGTTGCGGTTACTCATTTCACCTGAAAAATTAAATGAGTTGGCAAAGCATCCGTTGATTACATATATACAGCAAAAAGAAGCACCTGCTGAAACAGAGAACAAAATCGGAATTAAAAACCATCGATCAAACTCACTAAGAGTGCCATATTCTGGAGGACGTAATTATGACGGGAATGGTATAGTGATTGGCCATGGTGATGACGGCGATATTCAACCGCACATCGATTTCACGGGCAGAGTTCTTGCAAATAAATCAAGCCCTTCATACGGCGCGCATGGTGATCATGTTGCCGGAACGATAATGGGTGGCGGAAACTTAGATCCAGATGGTGAAGGGCAAGCTCCAGGTTCTCAATTAGTTTATTATGATTATCCAGATAATCTTAATGATATCGATACTGACTACAACTTATATGGAATAAGAGTTACTGCATCATCATACTCCAATGGTTGTAACGCTGGCTATACAGCTTTTACTAGGCAGGTAGACCAAGATGCATTTCAGAACCCAAGCCTGACCCATGTATTTTCAGCCGGAAACAACGGAAATTCCGATTGCAATTATGGAGCAGGGTCAGGATGGGGCAATATTACAGGTGGCCATAAGCAAGGTAAAAATGTTATTGCAACCGCTAATGTTACGGGCTCCGATCTCATTGCTGGCTCAAGCAGTCGAGGACCGGCATACGATGGACGTATTAAGCCAGACATCGCAGCACTCGGAACGAATGTATTCTCTTGTCTCGCTCCTAACGATTACCGATCTATTACTGGAACTTCCATGGCGTGTCCAGGAATTGCAGGAGTAATGGCACAACTTTATGATGCTTATCGTCAAAATAATAACGGGGCAGACCCTCATGGTGGATTGATGCGTTCTTTGTTGACTAACAATGCAGACGACCTCGGGAATCCAGGTCCTGATTTTAAATATGGTTACGGAAGAGTAAATGGCCTGAGATCTGTAAAAGCAATTGAAAATGGATGGCATATTCAAGACAGTGTAGCTCAAGGAGAAGTTGATACAATTAATATTATAGTTCCAGCAGGCATAGCGCAGCTGAGAGTAATGCTACATTGGACAGACCCTCAGGCTACAGTAAATGCAGGACGTGCATTGGTGAATGACCTCAACGGAACCCTCAAGCTAGATGCCTCAATATGGCTGCCATGGGTTCTGGACCCTACTCCAAATTCTACAGCTCTAAATTCCAACGCTGTTAGAGCTATTGATAGTTTGAATAATTCAGAACAATTCACTATTTCTCAACCGAATAATGGGACATACAAATTAATCGTAAATGGAAATTCTATTCCCGTTGGGCCTCAGAAATATTGGGTAACATGGACATTAGTAAATAACGAAATAGAACTAACATATCCCATAGGCGGAGAAGTCATTCCTCCTCTTACAACAATACCCGTTCGGTGGGATGCTCCTGAAGGAACTGGAACATTCAACCTAGAGTATAGTAACAACGGCGGTAATTCATTTACTCAATTTGCAACTGCTGCTGCTTCTAGCCGTCAAGCAAATTTTTTAACACCAAATGGCGCCGGTGATAGTTTAATGATCCAAATTACACGAGGTAATCAATCTGATATGACTGATATGACTTTAGGACTAATTGGTTATCCTGGAAATCTTCAGCTGAATTGGGCATGTCCAGACTCTTTTAATGTTAGTTGGAATCCCGTCAATAATGCTTCTGGTTATGTTATTTACTTATTAGGCCAAAAATATATGGATTCTGTAGACACAGAATATGGAACATCTTACACTTTTTACAATATTAATCCGACATTGACAAAATGGTGGAGTGTTGCTGCGTTAACCCCTGGAGGAAGAGCAGGCAAAAGAGCTGTAGCTATGGAAAAAGTACCAGGAACTCAAGGCTGCGTAACCAATAACGATGTGCGCCTAGCGTCAGTCATGAGTCCTTCAGATAATATTCCAGACTGTCAAAACACAGCGGGATTACCAGTCTCAATTTTAATTGAAAATGGAGGTATAGACTCCGTGTTTAATGTTCCAGTAGCCTATCAATTTGGAAGTAATTCGATAATCAGAGATACAGCCCAAGTAATACTCGGCTCCACAAATACTCATTTATTCACATTTAATACAACAGTGAATGCTAGTTCTACAGGATCTTATTCCATAAAAATATGGACTGAATCTTTAGTGGATCAAAATAGATGGAACGATACTCTAATTTCACTCTTTAACATTGTTCAATCTGACTCTACATATAGCTTGCCTTACAGTCAGGATTTTGATAGCTTCTCTAATTGTGGAACCTCTACTAATTGCGCCTCCACCGTTTGTAACCTTTCTGGACATATGACGAATTTTATTAATGGTATCGAGGATGATATTGATTGGAGAACAAATTCTGGCGGAACACCTTCGTCAGGAACTGGCCCTTCTTCAGGGCATACAGGAGGGGTTTCAGGAACTGATCGATATTTATATTTAGAAGCTTCAAATTGCTATGAAAATATGGCAATACTGACAACCCCATGTATTGACATGACTTCGGCAACAATACCTCAACTTGAATTCTGGTCGCATATGTCCGGATCCTCTGACGGAGAGATTCATATTGATGTACTAAGTCAGGGCCAATGGTATAATGATATCTCCCCAACTATTTATACAACTTCAGGATCCAACTGGAGCCAACAAAATGTCTCGTTAGCAATGTTTGCAGGCCAGATTGTTGTTGTCAGATTCCGCGGTATTACAGGTGCAGCGTTTTCTAGCGATGTCGCAATAGATGACATTTCTATTTCTGAGGTAACCAGCTCACCTACAGCGAACTTCAGTATTAGCAACTCAGCGCCATGCTTAAATCAAACTATTGATTTAATTGATTACAGTTTGAATGGTCCGAGTCAATGGATATGGAACATCTCTCCAAATTCAGGCTACACCTTTGTAAATGGGACTGATTCAACAAGTCAGTCACCCCAAATTTTATTTTCAAACTTTGGAACTTATAACGTCAGTTTGTCAGTAAGTAACACCTATGGTTCAAGTACGTCTTCCTCATCCTCAATTATAGTAAATGGGGGGTCTAACCTACCGTTCAATGAAGGGTTCAATAATTTTTTACCTTTAGGATGGGAACTCGAAAATCCGGACAACTTGATAACATGGGATCAGAAAAATGCAATAGGAAGTAGTGGTCAAAGTACGTCAACTGTTTATATCTCTAATATAAATTATAACGCTCCACTGCAAGAGGACTATCTAGTAACCAAAGGCATCGATTTAACTGGAGCTTCTCAAGCAATTTTAATTTTTGATGTTGCATACGCCATATACAACGCAAATTATACTGATGGATTGAGAATTGATGTTTCGTCAAATTGTGGCTCTTCCTGGGCGCCTGTAGGATATTTAAAGTCTAGTACTATCCTGGCAACTGTAGCTGCTCAAACATCCGCATTTACACCCAATAGCTCTGGGCAATGGCGCGAAGACACGGTCTTTCTTCCGTCTTCTCTGTCAGGGCCGAGCATAAAGTTCAGGTTTACCTCAATTAATGGTTACGGTAATAATCTCTACATTGATAATGTCCGAGTCTACAACCTTGGTGCAACTGCACCAAATGCATCCATCAATAGTTCGGTCTCAGCTAATACTTGTCTTAATGACACTGTTGTATTTCAGGCTATGAGTCCAGGGACAGCAATTGCCTCATGGGATTTTGGAGCAGGATCTATACCTAGTAGTGCAAATGGAGCTGGACCGCACTCTGTCGTCTATTTCTCAAGTGGATCAAAATCAGTTTCTCTTTCACTCACGAATGCAGGAGGAACAGATAATGATACTCTTACTTTTAATGTAGGGCAACCTGTTACAGCTAGTTTTACATACAACACAACTGGTCAAACCGTAAACTTTACAGATAATTCGAGTGGAGTTCCAACGCAATGGAATTGGAACTTTGGTGATGGATCAAGCAGTAGCCTTCAAAATCCAACACACTCCTATCCAGTAACTGGCGGGTCATATAATGCCGATCTAGCGTCATACAATGACTGTGGATGGGATACGGCTGGGGTGCTGCTTCAGATATCTGGTGTTGGAACTGATGAATCTATTGCTTCCTCTTGGTCGATATTCCCTATTCCAAGTCAAGAAGAAATAAAACTGATCAGCCCTGAGGGTGAAGTCATTCACCAAATAGAAATTATCGATGCCTTAGGTAGAGTTATTTTCAATGGACCTCTTTCAGCAGAAAATACTTTAAATATCGACTCATTTTCAGCAGGACAATATCTAATGAGGATTTATGCCAAAGGCACCACAAGAGTTCTCTCGTTTATTAAAAATTAGTAATATTTTAGTCTAACTTTTTAATAATACGGTTTTAGCTTTAGCAGAGTTTAGATAAAGTAGGGAAGTCATTATCGCACCATTTAAAAGAATTAATTCGAAACCGAATTGATAATTTAAATAAATTGGGGAAGCAATACTAACCATAAAAGTTAATGTTGGACTTAAGACAGCGGAAACAGGAATAATCCAATTATTTTTTAGCTGAGAATCAGAAAATATCCCGAAAGCAAAAAGCCCAAGCAAAGGGCCATATGTATACCCTGCTGCAGTGAATATATTATTAATTATGCTAGCATCAACAAATGGCCTAGCTAGAATAATCAATAGGGCGATAGCCAATGTCATCAAAACATGTACTCGCTTTCTTAAAATTAATGCCTTTATAGGGTCCATGTTTTCTACACCAAGAATATCTACACAAAATGACGTAGTTAATGATGTGAGAGCTGAATCTGCTGAGGAGTATGCTGCTGCAATAAGACCTATAAAAAACAATAGACCCACAACTAGAGGAATTTCTGATGAAGTCGCTATTGCTGGAAATAATTGATCACCATGAGCTTCTATTCCCTCTTGACGAGCGTATAGTAACAATAGCACTCCTAAAGATAAAAAAAGTGCATTGACCAATACAAGAACACCAGATAAAGTGATCATATTACGTTGGGCTTCTTTTAGGTTCCTGCATGTTAAATTTTTCTGCATCATATCTTGATCCAATCCAGTCATTGCAAGAGTAATAAATATCCCTCCTAGAAATTGTTTCCAAAAATTACGGCCATCACTCGCATTTGGGAAAAACCATTGAGATTCTGTTTGAGAAAATATCGTATCAACAATGCCAATCCCATTATCCAAAGAGATATAGACATAATATATTGTCATACCCATTGCGCCAAGCATCGCTGCAGTCTGTAATGTATCAGTAAATATTACAGTACGGATACCCCCTCTTTTTGTGTAAACCCATATTAGAGCCAATGTGAATAATACAGTCCAAACGAAGTTGATGCCTAAGTCGTCAAAAACTAAAGATTGAAGTACTGCAGAAACTAAATACAAACGAAAAGAGGCACCTATCCAGCGAGACAAGATGAAAAAAGAAGCTCCTGTAGTATGAGCTACTCGCCCATAACGTTTGGCTAAATAACCATAAATCGTAGTCGTGTTGTGTCTATAATATATTGGAAGTAATAAATAAGCTATTATAAGATACCCGACGACGTAACCGAGAACCATCTGAAGATAGGCCATGCCAGAAGACTCGACCCATCCAGGAACAGAAATAAATGTCACGCCACTTAATGAAGCACCTATCATTCCAAAACTAACCAGCCACCAGCGCGATTCACGATTACCAGTAAAAAAAGTCGAGTTATCTGCTCTTTTTGTGCTTAATCGCGCAACGATAATAAGTAGGCAAAAATACCCAAGCATCAAGAGTAAAATATATTCTGGTTTCATGCCTATAAAGATGGCGTACTTTTGTTGTAATGGAACTCCCATCTAAATCAATGGAACGAGCGGTGCAAGAATTGTCTCGATTGCCAGGTATTGGAAGGCGCTCAGCCCTTAGGTTGACTCTTCACCTTCTTCGTCAAGGAAATGAACGGATGGAAAACTTGGCTACCTCAATACAAGATCTAGCCAGAAACTCTCAATTCTGTGAAAATTGCCATAGTATCAGTGATGTCCCTGTATGTAGTATTTGTAATGACAGCAGACGAGATGATAAATCAATTTGTGTAGTCGAAGATATTCGGGATGTTCTTGCATTAGAAAATACACATGCCTTTCGAGGAAAATATCATGTTCTTGGAGGTTTAATATCTCCTATGGATGGACTTGGGCCTGGTGATTTAACAATTGATGAATTAGTAGGGAAAGTTGAAAAAAAGGAAATTGAAGAAGTTATCATGGCATTAAGCTCCACGATGGAGGGTGATACAACTGCCTTTTATATCTATAGAAAAATTGGAGATTCATCAATCCGATTAACATCAATTGCCCGTGGATTACCAATTGGAGATTCCTTAGAATATGCAGATGAAATAACCTTAAGTAGATCAATTCAACAACGCGTTCTTTTTGAATCAACATTGAGTAAAGAATAGAATGGATCTATCAATTATAATTGTCAGTTATAATGTCAAAACATATTTGGATCAATGCCTGCATTCTGTCGAAAGAGCTGTCAAGAATATAAACGCTGAGGTAATTGTTGTAGACAATTGCTCTGGAGACAATACAGAAAAGCACGTAAGGAAAGAGTTCCCTTGGGTTCAATTTATTGAAAATTCTGAAAACTTAGGTTTTGGCAAAGCAAATAATATCGGCGCAAGGCAATCCTCAGGTTCTCATATATTGTATCTTAATCCTGATACTGTGGTGCCAGAAGACAACTTTGAGATTGCTCTGAAGCAATTTAACCATCATGAAAAACTAGGCTCTCTTGGTTGCAGAATGATAGACGGAAAAGGCGATTACTTACCTGAATCAAAGAGAGGGTTCCCCACCCCATCAGTTGCGCTTTACAGATTATTTGGTTTGGCTAAAATGTTCCCAAAAAGCAAAAAATGGGCTGGTTATTATATGGGTCATATTGAAGAAACAGTTGATGCCGAAGTTGAAATTCAATGTGGGGCTTGGATGATGTTATCACGTGACGCTCTGACTAAAAGTGGAGGTTTTGATGAAGACTTTTTTATGTATGGAGAAGATATAGACTTGTCTCACAGAATTTCTAAACTTGGTTTTAAGAATCGATATTTTTCTCAAAGTCCAGTAATTCATTACAAGGGAGAAAGCACTAAGCATGCATCGTGGGTATACGTTAAGAACTTCCATGAAGCAATGGCCATCTTTGCTCATAAACATTTTACTAGTGGAGCTAAAGCATATAGTTCAATGATCAAAATAGGAATATATGCAAAAGCATCTTCTGCAGTCATTAAACGTTGGATGTCATTCATCAGACCTATTGCGTTAACCGCAGTCGGAGGTTTCTTCCTTGCAAACGAGTTTACAGACTATTGGGAACTCAATCAACGATATCCTAACGGAGGTGAATATCCAATTATTTATAGACAAATAATTATTCCAGCCTATCTGATTATTTGGATTTTAAGTATGATTATCTCAGGCGCTTACTCTCTTAAGACATCTATTTTAAGATATATCTCTGGATTCTTGATATCCACAATTATATTGCTATCAGTTTACGCTCTTCTACCGTTAGAACTGCGTTTTTCAAGAATTTTAATTTTAATTTCCTCTGTTCTATTTTTCATATCGTTTCTTTTTGTTAAAACTGCAACAAAAACTAAATTAAAATATGGATTATTTAAATTATTTGATGATACTATTGCACATGTTGATCGTGATGATAAAAGATCCTTACCGGTTACATCTAACTATGACATTAGAATGGAAGAAGTCTTGACGAATAGAGATCTACTAAAGCCTAATGAGATTCATTTTTATCCAAATAACTCATCCTTTAAGAAAATTATTGACACTATGATTTTGCTAAGAGATAATAACCTTCGTTTTAGAATGATTTATCCATTTTGGACTTTAGGAAGTGATGATTATCAGATTTCTTCAGAATTATCAACTGCTGCATTGTCTAAACCATCAGTAAGAAGAACTAAGGGTATTTTAAGCGTTATTATATCCCTTGCAGTTATCGTTTTTTTTCTCATTTTAATTTTATTTCCAAGGGGTCGCCTTGCAATAAAAAACTTACCAGCGGTTATTCGCGGAAAAAAAACTTGGGTTAGTTATAATGGAATCTCATCAGATGCTCTTCCTCCCTTAAAACAAGGAGTGTTCTCTCATACTCATTTAGTGCAGGATAAAGAGTTTCAAAAATTCTCTAATAACAGGTATGCTCATCATTGGCGACCGGAATTTGATATTTACGCACTATTTAACGGAGCTATTTAACCTAAATTTGTTAGACTAAAATTTCACAATGTTTGAATTAATTATGCCCAAAATGGGCGAATCTGTTGCAGAGGCAACAATTACCGAGTGGCTCAAGAAAGAAGGTGACACAATAAAAATGGACGAGTCTATTTTAACTATCGCAACTGATAAAGTTGATAGTGATCTACCCTCTCCTGTCTCGGGATTTTTAGCTAAAATTCTTTTTAACGTAGATGATGTAATACAGGTTGGACAGGTCATTGCACATATAAAAGTTGAAAACGAGGAGCCTACTGATATAAAAGTTGAAAATGAAAGAAATTTAAAAAGAGACGAAGAAATAGTCTTAAATTCAAAAACAATTATCACAGAAGAGGAAACCGATATTAACATTTCTGTAAAATCAAATATTTCTAGAGAGAGCTCAGGGAGATTCTACAGCCCATTGGTACGAAGTATAGCTGAAGAAGAGGGAGTTAGCCAGGAGGATTTAGATAAAATAATCGGTAGTGGAAATGAAGGGCGCGTAACCAAAAGAGATTTGATAGCTTTTATTGATATTAAGAAAAAAACCCCCAATGTCCCTGGTCCTGAAAACACCTCGAAAGAAATATATAAAACCGAAGAAAAAAAAATAGTTACTCCTAATCTCTCTAATCCGACGCCATATAGCTTACCTGGTGATGAGATTATTGAAATGGACAGAATGCGCAGGCTTATTTCTGACCACATGGTTATGAGTAAGCATGTATCTCCTCATGTTACATCATTTGTAGAAGCTGATGTTACTTCTCTCGTCCTATGGCGTAAAAAAGTTAAGAGTGATTACGAGAATCGTGAAAATAGCAGACTAACTTTTACTCCAATATTTTTAGAGGCCGTAACAAGAGCAATTAAAGATTTTCCAAATATTAATGTTAGTGTAGATGGAAATAATATAATTGCTCATAAACCTATCAACATTGGCATGGCAACTGCCTTGCCAAATGGTAATCTTATTGTTCCAGTTATTAAAAATGCAGATAGATATAGTCTTTCCGGCCTTGCCAAAGAAGTTAATCAGCTCGCAGAAGATGCCAGGAATAATAAACTTAAACCAGATGATATAAAAGGAGGTACTTATACTGTCACAAATGTTGGAACCTTTGGAAATGTTATGGGGACACCAATCATAAACCAACCACAAGTAGCAATTTTAGCTCTAGGGGCCATTCGTAAAATCCCAGCTGTTATAGAGACCTCAGAAGGAGATGTAATCGCGATACGTCATAAAATGTTTTTATCTCATTCATATGATCATAGAGTAGTAGATGGAGCACTTGGAGGTATGTTTGTTAAAAGAGTGGCAGACTATCTAGAAAAATGGGATACTGAACGAGTGATATGATTAAGCTAAATAGACCACTTTGCGTTTTTGATTTAGAAACCACAGGGATAAACGTAGTTCATGACCGTATTGTTGAAATGTGTTTCATAAAAGTTAATTTGGATGGCTCAGAAATAACAAAAGTCTGGAGGGTAAATCCAACAATTCAAATACCTCCTGCAACAACTGAAATTCATGGCATAACAGATCATATGGTAAAAGATAGCCCCACGTTTAAAGATGTTGGGTTTGAAGTTTCAGATTTCATTCGAAACTGTGATTTAGCTGGGTTTAACAGCAATAAGTTTGATATCCCACTTCTCGCAGAAGAATTTCTGCGAGCAGATATTGAAGTTGACATGCATAAAGTAAGCTCTGTTGATGTTCAAAATATTTTTCATAAAAAAGAACAGCGTACTCTAACAGCTGCCCTAAAGTTTTATTGCAATACAGAACTAATAAATGCGCACAATGCAGAATCTGATGTAAGAGCAACATTAGACGTCTTGAAGGCGCAAATTGATCGTTATCAAGACTTACCCAATGACATTCCTGGTTTATCCAAGTACAGTACCAGAAATAAAGCTGCAGACTTTGCGGGATTTATAACTTTTAATAAAGAAAACGAAGAGCAATTCTCTTTTGGAAAATATAGAGGTCAGACTGTGTCATCGGTATTATCTAAAGACCCAGGGTATTATTCTTGGGTTCAAAATGCAGACTTTCCACTTTACACGAAGAAAATCCTCACCGCCATCAGACTAAAACAACGATGAAAATAATTTGCATAGGAAGAAACTATGTTGATCATGCTCACGAATTAGGAAATAAGGTTCCTAAAACACCAGTGGTATTTTGCAAACCAGACTCTGCAATACTCCAGCCCCGAAATCCTTTTGTGATTCCTCCATGGAGTAATAAGGTCCATCATGAAATAGAGTTTCTCATTAGAATAGGTCGTGTTGGGAAATATATTGATAGGAAGTTTGCATTGTCATATATAGATGCCATAACGGTCGGAATAGACTTTACAGCGCGCGATCTTCAGGACGAATTAAAAGCCCAAAGTTTACCTTGGGAAAAATCTAAAGGTTTTGATGGTTCAGCTGTAATTGGAAAGTGGATATCTGGAATATTTAAGCAGACTAACCACCAAATCACTTTAAAAAAAAATAATGAAATCATTCAAGATGGTAACACCAAAGATTTTATTTTTTCTTTGGAAGAAATAATTGCACACGTGAGTCAGTTTTTTACACTAAAAACTGGGGATATAATCTTTACGGGAACCCCTTCTGGCGTTGGCCCTGTAGTCGCTGGTGACAAACTTGAAGGGCAATTAGATGGCGAAACCTTACTCTCGTTGAAGATACGCTAAGGATTGGAGGGATGAAAAGTGTATATTTGAACTTAGAAGAGATTCCCTTAATCACTTTGAAAAAATTATGAAACATAGTCTTCGCATTTTTACTACATATGTAGTCCTTTTATTTGCTTTCTCAGTTAACGCTCAGACAAGCCCCATAACCGTTGTTTTTGAGGAGAAATTTGACCCACCTTCAGGGCCAGATTCTGTAACTACGTTTCATACTACATCGGGTACTAATATTCCCTATTGGAATGATACATCTGCTTTTTCTATTTCTGCACCAAACTCATATCATTCAAAAATTGTCCCTTTTGATTCAGTTATATTTCAAACAGATACGTTTTCTACAGTGGGAAATGTTTTTGTCAGTTTAAGTTTTGCTCAGATATGTAAAATTCACTTCGGACAACAAGCTTATGTGCGAGTTTCAAATAATAACGGAGCTTCCTGGACTCGCTTAAATGGAAGCCATTACAGCGGATTATCACCTGCATTTGGAAGCGCAGGGTATTTTAATGAACTTTCATACGCAAATCCAAATGCGACCCCTTACTGGGGAGGGTTAACCACGGCAGGAACGGGAACAGCTCCGTCACAATCTTGGTGGACAGGAGAAACCTTTGATATTTCAAGCGTAATAGGAAATGGTCCCGGTGGAATAGCAAATGGCTATTCAAATTGCATTATTCAATTTATTTTAGAGTATCGAAGTCCCTTTGGAACGGCAGATCCAGCAGGATGGTTTGTTGACAATTTAAAAGTTGTTGCCGCTCCTTGTGAGCTTGTTCCTCCAACTTTGACATTCAATCTTAATCCCAGACGAGAACCTATTGGACCAAGATACCAGAGTAACCAAGAAGTAAGACTAAAAGCGACAGATTTGGGTTCAGGTATTGATTCGGTCCTTCTTTTTCATCGTCTAAATGGAGGCCCTTGGGACACTATTCAAATGTCGAGTAGCATGAGTTCAGCTTGTCCAGACTCTGCAGAATATTTTCACACTATAACAAATTTAATTGTTAGTGATTCGGTAGATTGGTTTGTTGAAGTTCATGATTGCGCCTGTCCTAATACAGTTCGTTCCCCTTCCTTAAATTCTTCATCACAATATAATACTTTTTGGATTGATCCCTCCCCTCCAGCTATCTGTGGAGTTACTACATCTAATAGTTTCCCGTATCTCGTTACTAACTTCCCTTGGGTTGAAGATTTTTCTTCGATTGATTGGATTCAAGGAAGCGGTGTAGGTGGAACTGGAACATCCCACAGGGGAATATTCCCTCAAGGAAATCCTCCATCTGGGAAAAATTGGCAAGTATCTCCAAATACCAGCTCAACTGGTTTTGCCTGGTCAGTTAGGTTAGGTCAAACGGGCACACCCAACACAGGACCAACGGGCGATCACACCACTGGGTCAGGAAAGTATATTTATACTGAAGCATCTCAAGGGAATACTAATAATAACACCACAGTCATTACTCCATGTATTAAACTTACCGGATTAAATCATGCTGTCTTAGAATTTTGGTATCATAAATATGGTCAACACATGGGAAACATGCGGGTTGACATTGATACTGGATCGGCATCTCCTTCGTGGGTCAACGCAATTGCTTTGATACCAGGCCAAGTTCAAACTGCGCAGATACAACCATGGGAAAAAGTAGTGGTGAACCTAGATCCCTATTTGGGTAAGATAATCCGAATAAGATTTTTAGGTAATAAAAATAATTCATCATCAAATGATCGGGGTGATATGGCCTTAGATGACATCAGCATTTATGAACCTGACCCTGCAGATATTGAAATGGTAGCTGTTTATAAACCTCAAAATGGGTTTTGCCAATACACTTCTAACGAAGATATCCGAGTACATATTAGGTCAGAAGGCTTCTTTCCGATTGATACCATCGCTTTGGCTTATTCGCTAACAAATCTTTCCACTAATAGTACTGTCATTTTTAGAGATACTGTATACCAGTCATTAGGTTTAGGAGATACTCTTTCTTACACTTTTTCACCAAAGGCAGATTTAAGTGCATTCGCAAATTATAATATCTACGCTTGGTCTGAAGCATCCGGAGATCCCAACACAAGTAATGACAGCATAGGTCCAATTTTTATTGAGCACAAAACACCAATTAATCAATTCCCACATATTCAAGATTTTGATGGAGCAGGATGGTCACCAGGAAATGGAACTTCTTCAAATCCGGGAACGTTTAATACTTCTGATTGGGAGGCTTTACCGGCGTCAAACTCATCAAATTATGCCTTTATGATTGGAAGTGATTTAACATCAACCTTCACTACAGGCCCTCGTTGGTCGAAGGGAAGAAAAGGTAATTATCTCTATGCTGAAGGTTCTTATGGAAGTAATGGGCCTGCCGCATTATTTGCCACAACAAAATGTGTTGACCTTTCGGCTCAAACAAACCCTGTTTTAACATTTTGGTATCACATGTATGGGTCAGATATTAATACATTAAATGTTCAAGTGATTCCTAATGGAAGTAATACCTGGCAAACTGTTACTGGAGCTCCAATAACGAATCAACAGCAATCAAAGGAGGTTGACGACTGGAAATTTAAAATGGTAGACTTAAGTGCTTACGCCGGAAATGTAATAAACATTAGAATTCTAGCAAGAAAATCTGGATCTGGCTCCATGGCTGACATTGCCATCGATGACCTATATATATATGATCGTCCTACATCCGATGTAGGCGTTAGCAAGATAACTTCACCTTTGAATTCAGTAAATCTATTAAACCCTCAAAATGTGATATTTAAGGTTTACAATTATGGAACAGCTGCTAAATCAAATATCCCTATCACTTATACGATTCAAGATTTATGTACTCCTGCAAATTTTGGAACCTACAATACCACATACACCGGAACATTAGCTCCTGGAGCGCAAACGACAATAACAATACCCACTCCCCCCACATACTTTAATGGAGACTTTGAAGTTAAAGCGTGGACAACTCTACCTGGAGATGGCTTGGCACTGAATGATACTGCATCTAAGATTTCTTCTGGCGCAACCTCATATCAAATTGCATTCGGACCTGTAGATTTTGACAATTGCATAGGAGACGAATTTAGTTTCTTCGCACAAGGTGGAACGGGAACGATGCAGATGTGGGAGTTTGGAACACCTTCAAAAGGAACTGGATGGAATAGTGCTGCCTCGGGAGCTAATTGTTGGATAACTGGATTAAAAGACGACTATCAGCCAGGCATGACAGAAATTCTGAGAATACCAACTCTAACAGAATTTGACACTACCGTTGCTGCTGAACTTCGATTTAAACATAAATTTGATTTCGCGCCTGCAGATGGAGGTGCAATAGAATATTTCCAAAATGGAAGCTGGAAGACATTAGGTAATGCATCTATGTCTGTTGGATATAATTGGTATGGCTCTAGTTTTGGGTCTGCTGCTGTTCCTTCATTAAATAGTCCTGGATGGTTAGGGAACAGTGGGGGTCAGTGGATAATATCCTCCATACCTCTGAGCGTATGGGATTACTCGATAAATCCAATTCAACTCAGAGCTCGAATGGTATCATCAGCTGGAAGCAGTGCTAAAGGTTGGGCAATAGACGACTTTGAAGTATATGTCCCACCTCAAAATTCAGCATCTCCAGTGGAAATTGAAACCTTTGAATATTTAATTATTCCAAGTGACACTTCTCATCTTAGAGTTAGAATACAAAATACAGGCGCAAAGCTTTTAGACTCTTGTAAAGTGAGATATAAAGTAGATGGAGGACCATGGACAAATTTTGAAACTGTAGTATTTAAGAACAAATCTGGGGGCACTGCACCAATGATGCGCGGTCAACAGCAGTGGTATAATCTTCAAGAAGTATGGGTTAACAATGGTGCCGGCGCATACAATATTTGTATGCAGACATCGAGACCCAATGCCAAAGGTGATAATATTCTTTCCGATGACACCCTTTGTTTATCATTTACCACATTAGACATTATAAATATTGATCTACCGAATCCGTATTGTAATGATTTTGAAAATTCATCAATAGCATCTTGGCTACCTCTTCACCCTTCGGTCAAAACCCTACAACATGATTGGGAACTTGGAACTCCAAATCAAACATCAATTATCGGAGCATCAAGCGGAACGAATGCTTGGATGACTAGACTTGATAGCAACTATAACCACATGGGCCAAAGTGCATTACATACACCCTTTTTCATACTAGATACGTTTAAAGTGTACAGTATGAGCTTTGATCACAATATGGTTACCGAACTTTATCATGATGGAGGAAATGTAGATTGGTCATACGATGGAGGAATTACTTGGTACACATTAGGTAGTAAACTAACTAATGGTCTCTGGTACAATACGACTAATGTTTCTTCATTAGATATTATCCGACCGGGATGGACAGGAACTACTAGCGGATATATAACTTCAACAATTAAGTTCACAGTTGACAAACCGGGTAGTCTCGTATTTCGATTTAGATTTGGATCTGACTACACACTTCATGAACAAGGTTGGGCAATTGATGATTTCTGCCTAGAAGAAATGCCGGCAGGTACCCCAGCTGATATCGTTGGAATTGGTATACCAGAATTAGAGATTCCTGGATTCTCTATGGGACATATTTCTCCAAATCCAATTTCAGGAGAAGGTTTTATAAACTTTAATGCATCGAGGCCTTTGAGCGTAGAAATAACTATCTCTAACAAAAGCGGACAGACCATTTTTGAAAAAGGAATAATTGGCGATGAAGGATATAATAAAGTACTTATTAATGCTAGCGAATGGTCAAGTGGACTTTATTTCATGAAAGCTACAGTCGATGGAAATTCAATCACAAGGAAATTCATAGTACAGCACTGATCGAAATATATAAAAATTAGATAAATAAAAAAGGTCCTATGAATTTCTTTATAGTATTCAGTTTTATTAGGCGACACACTATTGCAGAAAAAACCCCTGTAGACACAAGACAATCTGTTAATAATTGGCCCATATATTGATTAGACCTGCTTAGGTATATGATTTTATTTTTCAATTCCCGCTAACGTCTCTTGTATTTTACGTTTGTCTCCAGAAGGATCTAATGTATTTTTCGTCTATTAAGACTTCGATGATATTTTGACGAATTGATCAAATGTTCCCGATAAGAAGCGGTGAAATTATGATAACCTATACGGTTCGGATCAGCGCACATATATAATTCTCCTTTTGGTTCAGCACGTAAGACCGCATCAATAACCGCAGGATCAACGGTAGCTATTGGACTTGGCGGTAGTCCGGGGATGATATAGGTATTGTAGGGGTGGACGATTCGAGTAATTTTTCTAGACACCCTTCTTATAATATCAGATTCAGGATGGATATCACGGTAAGCATATACTGCTGTTGGATCTGACTCAAGGCGTTTACCAATTCTCAGCCTGCTAATATATAGAGCGGCTACTCTGGGTAATTCATCCATAGCTTTAGTTTCAGCCTGGCTAATCGAAGCTAATATCATAATTTCATTGGGGCTCAATCCTAATTCCTCTGCTTTTCTTCTACGATATGATCCCCAAAAGGCATCAAATTCTCTTTGTATCCTCTTGCTTATTTCGTCAGGAGTACTTGACCAATAAATTTCATACGTATTCGGAATAATATGTGTCCAAGAATCATTACTTCCAACATAATGTTCGAGAGAATCTAATGACCAAGGAAAAACATATTTCAATTCCCTTAAAAACGATTGCTTATCTCTGTATCCTTTAATACTAAAATCTATAGGATCTTCATACCCGAAATTTAACTTCCTTAAAAATTGGATTCTTCCGAGAGTAGAATCCAATGTGTAGTGACCAAACCTAGCGGAATCATAACCTTTTAAATTGGCTAAAATTGAGGTGGCATAAGAATACTTTATTTCACCAACAGATTCTAAAGAATCCAATAACTCAGAAATACTTGTTCCTTCAGTAGGAACAAATATGGAAATATTTTTACGTCCATTCGTTTGAATTGAAGAATCAACTATATTACTAACCATTAATAAAGAAACTATTCCTAAAAGAATAAGAGAGAGGATCAATGGAAAAATATTTTTACTTCTCATTCTTCATTTTTTTCAATTGAGTACCATTGAAAAATATCAACATCCTTCCAACCCGCAGACGTTCGGATCCATGATTTCAGTTCCCCAACCCTTTGAAAACCTGCTGATAAAAATGTATTCTTCGAAGCAACGTGATCAGAATATATGTAAACCATTAAAGACCTTATCATAGCCCATTCGTGACACCATTTTTGAATAATATTTAAAGATTCCACTGCAAAACCCTTACGTCGATATGCTGGATCAATTAAAATTCCAACTTCCGCTCTTAAATGCAAAGAATTTGCATTAAAAACGTCTATTACCCCCACAACTGAATCGCTTGTTTTCAGAGTAATTGCAAATCGTGTCTGGTTAGTATCCCAAAAATCACTGCCAGATTCTTCTATGTATCTAGTTAGTTCATGTTTAGAGTATGGGATGGTGCGAGTCCCAATAATCCAATTTTCAGGGTTATTCTCCCACCTTAACAAACTATTAATATCTGATGGTTCCAGAGATCTTAGAATAATATTTTGAGATTCTAAATGTTCCATTCCCCTGAATAAACTTTGACTACAGGACCGGTTAAAATTATCTTTTCATACCCATCAGCAGAAGCGAGAAAATCAACTATTAAAACACCGCCATTTGAAACTAACGAAAGAGGTGGCTGTAAGTCGTTAAATTGATTCAAAACTAATGCCACGGCTACTGCCCCAGTTCCGCAACTATACGTTTCACTTTCTACCCCTTTTTCAAAGGTACGCATTCGAATTTTTTGACTTTCTTTTATTTCGACGTA
>MDTF01017391.1_pt1 | contig 23164 bp, 18 predicted proteins | sample 811191 | NCBI WGS metagenome assembly MDTF01 (sample SAMN05326649, study PRJNA326480) | marine metagenome | isolation source: seawater | place: Southern Ocean | collected 2011
CTTTATTAAAGAAAGAAATACCTCAACCTAGAAGTATTGATGAATTTAGAAACACCGATATTGACTTAAGGGCAACTACTCCATTCGAACATTATATTAGTGAAAGTATTTTACGACTTTTGCCCTCTAGCTACCTTGAGTGTTTTTCAGATATTCAGCGTATAACTAACTCCATACCAGATAAAGTTAAATTAGTGTTCACAGCTAATGCTCATTTTTCTAATGATATTTTTAAAATATGGTTCGCAAATCAGACTAAACATAAAGATATCAAACTGTTGATTAGTTCTCATGGAGGAGCCCTGCCTTCAGAATTTAGTTCTTTTACTGACCACGAAGAGGCAGTTGCTGATACTCGAGTTGTTTGGCATTCGCCATTAAATAAGAGGCAAGTAAGACTTCCACCAAACAAATATTGTGGGCTAAAGAGAAGTTCGCAAATTAGAGAAAACAAAGTTACTTTGATTGGTTTGGATTTAGGGCGTTATTCATATGGAATGCAGTCGGGGCCTGCTTCATCTTTAATGCTGCCTGACTTTGAGCAGAAAAAGAAGTTTTTTGAATGTTTGGTTAAAAACTTCAATCGAAAGATTGGTTTCTATCCAGCTGTTACTGAAAGCTGGGAATCTAAATTACGGATGAGTGAATTTTTAGACGAGGAACAAATCTCAACTTACTCAAATTATAATGACGCTCTCCAAAAATCAAAATTAGTAATATGCTCCTACCCTCAAACCACTGTGTCAGATGCTTTATTTGCAGAAGTACCATTTGTACTTCTCTATACAGAAAAATATTGGACTTTTCCACCTCACTTCGATTCGCTAGTGGAGGAATTAAGGAATGCTAATATAATTTTTAATGACCCTATTTTGGCAGCAGAACATGTTAATTCAATTTGGAATAATCCTGAAGAATGGTGGAACAGTGATGATGTGCATAAAGCAAAGCAAAATTTTCTAGATGAAATTGGATTAGTTTCGGACAATGACATAGGAGAATGGCATGAGTTTTTATCAGGCGAACTTCAGAGTCAAGACTAAATCTTTCATGGTTAGATAATTTTTATGTTTTGGCCAATGTCTATTTATGATATTTTTAACATAATTAATAGATTAAAATCTTGGGGATTGTTAGTTAATTTCAACTGAGGTAGTTTACATGGCCAATTTTAAAAGCTCTTCAATATTAAAAGTCCATGTATGGTCAATTATTGCCTTAGTTACCAATTTTATCTCTTTATTGGTGGTAATTCCCCACCTTTCAGTAAGTCCAGAATTGTTTGGAATTTACTCGATTTGCTTAAGCATAACTCTTTATTTGAGTTACGCTGATTTAGGGTTTTTATCTGCAGGTCAGAAATTTGCAGCAGAAGCATATGGTCGGAATGATGGTGAGCAAGAAATAGCGATAGCAGGATTTTCAATATTTGTATTGATATGTATGTTCATTCCATTTTCTATTTTTTCAGTATATGTAGCGAATAATCCTGATATCTTACTGAATGATCTTTCAATTGAAAATCGCAGTATTGTAAAAATTTTGTTTCTAATTATTGGGCTTCTATTACCTATTCAAATAATATTACAGAGGCTAGTTTCTTTTGTCCTATCCATAAGAGTAAGAAATTTTATTGAGTTGAGAGTAAATATTGTAATAAATGTAATTAAAATAGCCTCGGTATTTTTTTTCTTTACAGCCGAGGTGTATTTGCTGGCTGAGTATTTTTTGTTTATAACGTTAATGTCAATAATTGGAAGTTTATTAACATTATTCATAATTAAAAAGTTATTTGATTATGACCTAATCGGACTTGTTAAAAGAATCAAATATCAATCTGATATTTACAAAAAGATTGGAGCTCTAGCTATCAGCTCCTTTTGTCTTTCAATAAGTTTCATGATTTACTATGAACTTGACAGCTTATTAATTGTAAAATTAATAGGGGTAGAGGAGGTCGCAATTTTTGCAATAGGCCTTACATTGTTAAAGTTTGTAAAAACTCTTACTAATCTATTTTATGGCCCTTTCCTAAACAGATTAAACCAGTTTGCAGGTAGAAGAGAGGAGAAGCATATTCGCGATATGCTTCAAAAAATCTTGAACCTTACTCTGCCTGGATATCTAATTTTAGTATTAGTGCTTGTCCTAAGTGCAAAGTATTTAATTGGGTTCTGGGTAGGCTCCAATTATGAAGACTCAATAGAAATTACAGAATTATTATTTTTTAGCCTGATTTTTACTGCTTACAATAGCCCAGCAAGTTACTATTACAATGTAGCCTTAAAGTATAAGTACATATATACAGTATCTATATTTGCTCCAATTATATTTGTAACATCAATCTTTCTTTTCTACCCTAGCTCAGGATTGATAGCGTTTGCTTGGACTAAAGTTATTATAGGAGCCTTTATTTGTGGGTTTTCAATCATTACCTTAAAAGAGATAGTTTATGTTGGGAAGGAGTGGATGCTTGGCTCAGGTCCTCTCTTAGCGGTGCTAGCTTTAATATTTTGGTTTTACCCGTTGTATTTAGATAGTTTTTTCCCAGTTGTTGAGAAAAATACTACCGGATTGCTCATGTTAATTTTGTCTATTGGTACTACTTTTTTACTCAGCTATTCTTTAGTTATTGGTTGTAGTTCTAAACGGAGAAGAGAAATACGTGACATTTTTGCTCTCGATATGTAGGCGAGTTAGTTGGACTATCTCTAATGTATTATTTGCTTAATTGGTAATTTTCTATTATTTTTAGCAACGATTTAACAAAGCGCAAGAAGCTGAGATCTTATTTTATGATACGCATTTCTATCAAAGCGATGAATTTCTTTAACATCTGAACATAACTAACTTCAAATGATTTACCATTACTATGCAGGGATTTTTTTAGTAAGTTTTTACAAGTTTAAATTTATTAATATTTATTAGGAGTCTTAAGTGACTAAATTTTTAATTTCAATTTCAGCAACAATAATCTATTTTATGATTATTATCCCAGCATCTGTATTATTGCGAGTTATTAATAAAAAGATAATCCCGCTTAGATTTGAGCTTTCAAAAGATAGTTATTGGATTATGAAGAAAACAACTAAACCAAGTAAAAAATGATTTCTTTATGTATGTTTAAATATTTAGCAGTGCAGGTGTAAATCTATATGATTGTATTAGGAATTTCCGCTTTTTATCATGATTCTGCAGCAACATTAGTTATTGATGGAAAGATAGTGGCCGCTGCGCAAGAGGAGAGGTTTACAAGAGTAAAGCACGATAAAAATTATCCTCGAGAAGCAATAAAATTTTGTCTAGATTTCAGTAACTTAACAATAGACGATATCGATTTCATATGCTTTTATGAAAAACCTCTTATGAAGTTTAATCGACTTATGCAAACGCATATAACTTTTGCGCCTCATGGATACGTTGCATTTAAAGAGGTAATGTCAGAATGGCTAACAGAGAAAATATTTTTAAAGAAACTGCTAATTTCTGAATTTAAAAAGTTAAGCAGGCGTTCTAACTGGAAAGAGAAGCTAGTCTTCTCAGAGCATCATATGAGCCACGCAGCCAGTGCCTTTTATCCAAGCCCCTTTGAAAGAGCCGCTATACTGACATTGGACGGAGTTGGTGAGTGGGCAACAACCTCGCTTGGAGTTGGACATGGAAATAATATAGAAATAATTAAAGAGATTCACTTTCCGCATTCCTTGGGGCTTTTATATTCAGCTTTTACCTACTATAACGGATTCAGGGTAAATTCAGGGGAGTATAAACTGATGGGTTTAGCTGCATATGGCAAACCAATTTATGCTAATTTAATAAAAGATAATTTAATCGATATAAAAAAAGATGGAAGTTTTAGACTAGATATGTCTTACTTTAATTATTGTGAGGGCTTCCAAATGACTAGTGAAAAATTTCATAATCTTTTTGAATCGCCTCCAAGGAAATCGGAAACAGCCATAACCCAAAGAGATATGGATCTTGCTGCGAGCATTCAACTAGTTACTGAAGAGGTTGTTATAAAGTTAGCAACATCTATAGCTAAACAAACGGGAGAAAAAAATCTGGTCCTAGCAGGCGGCGTAGCATTAAATTGTGTTTGTAATGGCAAGCTATTAAAAGAAAAAATATTTGATAGAATTTGGATACAGCCAGCTTCAGGCGACGCTGGAGGTTCATTAGGAGCCGCTTTAGCAACTTATTATTCTATGTCAAATAATCCTAGATTAATTCATCGAGAAGATTCTATGGATGGAGGATTTTTAGGCCCAGAATATAAACAAGATGAAATAGAGAATTCCTTAAATAGTTTGGGCGCTAATTATAAATTATTGAGCAACGAAAAAATAATAGAGCATACTTGTGATGCATTAATTGAAGGTAAAGCGGTAGGATGGCATCAAGGTAGAATGGAGTTTGGACCAAGGTCTCTTGGATCTCGATCAATAATAGCTGATGCTAGATCAGTAGATATGCAAAAGACTCTTAATTTAAAAGTTAAGTTTAGAGAGTCATTTAGGCCTTTTGCACCATCAGTTTTGAGCGATAAAGTGTCTGATTGGTTTGATATAGAAACAGAAAGCCCATACATGGCTATTGTTGCAAAAGTTAAAGAAGAGCACAGAGAGAAAATATCAGATCTAGATAGCAACCTCACTGGTATTGAAAAATTAAATATTAAAAGGTCGTCGTTACCTGCTATAACTCATGTTGACTATTCAGCAAGAATACAAACAGTTCATAAAGAGACAAATTCTAAATACTATAAACTTATTAAGCGCTTTGAAGAATTAACAGGATGCCCTGTTATAATTAACACATCATTCAATATTCGAGGTGAGCCCATCGTAAGTTCCCCTAGTGATGCGTATCAATGTTTTATGGGTACTGAGATTGATTTACTTGTTATCGGCAATTGTATTTTAAAGAAGGAAGATCAAGACCCTTCCATGGTTAAGGATTATAAAAATCAGTTTTCTTTAGATTAATTTTTCTCTATAAATTAATAAGACAAAGATAAAATGAAAATTAAATACCTTGAATACCTCAAAGAAAAAATTCTGTACACTTTTTTCAGTATAAAACCTAAACCTAAATCTAAACTAAAGCCCAAGCCTAAAAATAATGATAATGATAAACGTGATGACATATATCCCCTCTGGTAAAGGAACTCTAAGTAATGAATAATTTTTTTGATTGGTGTAATAGTTTTTTCAAGGGCAAGTTAACTTCTCTAAGAAAGTCTTTTTTAATTTTATTTATTTTTTTTGCGTTTTCACCTTTGGCCACATCAACTATTCTTGGGTTCCAAATAGCATCCCAGATCATTGTTATGGAAACATTTGCTATCCAAGTCCTTGTTATCACCTTAATCTTTTTTGTTACGAGTCTCGTATTTTTTTTTATAGCAGATCTTGTTTTTAGATTATTTTATTTTTTATCAAGAGGCCATAAATATAAATTAGAAAAAAGAGTTAAGGCGGATAAATTGCTAGCAAAACCGCATCCTTATGTTCCCTATGTATACAAAGCCAACCATAATAGCGGCGTAAGTAATACTCCAAATTATCCTCTACATAAAGATAAATTTTCTTTTAGTGAACTGACAACAAATAGCATGGGTTTTGCAAATGGACCCAATGGCGATAGGGATGTATGCCAAAGAGATTCACAAAATTTCTTCAGGATCAATTGTCTTGGAGCGTCAACCACCGGAAATTATCTGACTCAAAATAATCAAAATTATTCATACCCATTAGTATTAGAAAAGATCTTGAATGAGACATATGATTATGAGATTGAAGTTAACAACTTTGGACAAGGAGGATATAATTCAGCGGATATTCTAATTAGATTTCTCTTAGATATTATTGAAACTTCGCCCGATCTTATTATTATTTACCATGGTTATAATGATATTGATTCTTACCTTAAACCAGAATTTAAAACAGATTATAGCCACAGCAGAAAAAATCTTGGTGAAGACTATTGGAGGTTTGAAATAGGAGACAAAATTCCAGATTTACCGTTCCACTTTATTCACTTTCTTGTGCAAAAATGGTTCCCTATAAGTTCAAGAAATTCACTTCTAGATTTCGTTACAAAAGGAAATATCGACCTCACCATAGATCCTACCGAAGGCTTGCAAGTATATAAAAGAAACTTAGAATATTTAATTGAAATATGTTTAAGCAAAAATATTGAGATAGCTATCAGTACTTTCTCTCACTTTATGTATAAGGGTAGCAAGAAAAGTAGTCTCCATAGAAAATACAACGAAATAGTGGCCAAAGAAAATGAGATAATTAGAGACTTATCAGAGAGGTACAAAATTACCTTAATAGATAATGCAGCAATAATGCCAAGCGAAGAAAAATATTTTGTAGATACGGTGCACTTTACTCCAGAGGGAATGAAGCTGCTAGCAAAAAATATTTCTGATGGCCTGAAGTTGATCTTAAGAGATAAAAACCTTAAGTCTGATTAAAGATAAATAATTGGAATATTCACATTAATGTTTATGTACTACTTGCTGGGTCGAGTATATAATATTTTCTTGAATGGAATTAATTTTAATAAAATAAAGAGTTTTCAATGAATCACAACAATGATCCACTTGTCCTTGACTTAGGATGCGGCAACAAAAAGAGACCTGGGACCATCGGTGTTGATTATAATACAAGAGTTGATGGCGATATCAGTCATGATCTCAATGTATTTCCTTATCCATTTGATAGCGCAAGTGTTGATAAAGTTTATATTGATAACTGTCTCGAGCATTTAGACAGTCCCATGAGCGTTATGGAAGAAATACATCGAATCCTCAAGATAGGAGGCGAGGCTAAGGTGATTGTTCCTTATTTTAGGTCCCCATCAGCCTTTCATGACCCTACACATAAGACATTTTATACTGTTCAATCCTTTTCTTATTACGATCCTGAGCATCCTATTTGTAAAAGGTATGATTACACAACAGCGCATTTCAAAATTCAAAAAATTGCATTCCATGAGCATCTTGTCAGTGGCTTTATAAAAAGTTTAGTTGTTGCTATTGCAAACAAGTGGCCCTCTTTTTATGAAAATAACCTTAGCTCGATACTGCCATTGCACGAAATTTCATATTATTTAAAAAAGCTATAGATACTTAGCACAAATGTTCAAGCCAAAAATTGCTATTTGCATTCCAACATACAATAGATCTTCTAGTCTAGAGAATTGCCTTAACTCAATAGTTATAGCATCAAAAAATTATTTGGGACGATTTGAAGTCTGCATTTCAGACAATGGATCGACTGATAATACAAGTGTTGTGGTTGAAGGCTTTGAAAGCCTCCATATCAATTATCATAGAAATGAAACTAATTTAGGAATTCCTAGAAATTTCTTAAAGGTAGTCTCTATGGCAAAAGCAGAGTTTGTATGGCTAATAGGCGATGATGACTTACTAATGCCAGATACATTTGATCGATTATTACCTCTTCTTGATGAGAAGAAGGAAATAGACTTCTTTTATCTCAATTCCTATCATTTAACTACAAGTTTTATTAAGTCGAAAACTCATCCCTTTGATACGAGGGAATTACCTTCTGTGATGGAGCCTTTTTCTAAAAAAACTAACTCTCATAGCCTTCCATTTTTTGATCTTATTGATCCTAAGACTAGTTTTGATTTTTTAGGAGGCATGTTTTTATCAACTTTTCGTAAGGCAAATTGGGATAAAATGGTTGATAAGTTAGATTCTCAGGCTCTACAATCTAGTGAAACTTTTTCACATTTTGATAATACCTTTCCTCATCTCAAAATATGGGCACACGCATTTTCTGATTCAGAAGCGTATTTTAATGCTATGCCTATGAATGTCTGTCTCACTGGTGAAAGAGAATGGGCACCAATGGAGCCGTTAGTTAGAAATATTCGCTTAATTGAAGCATTAGATGCATATAGGCAGAATGGAATGGCATATTGGCGATATTTTTATTGTAAAAACTTTGCTTTGCGCAATTATGCCTCCCTGACAGTAAAAATGATTTTAGATAGAAAATTATATGGATTTAAGCTTAATCTGCTCAGACATTATTTTAAATGTGCATTTTATCCAAATGTTTATCTGTCACTCCCATATTTTTTTATTCGTAAAATCGGCTCTCTGAGCTCTAAATCCTAAATGGAGGAAATATAATGGAAGCAATTAATAATTGTGAGGTTTGTGGTAATACTTCTTTAAACCCAGTCTTGAATCTGGGTAAACACCCTATGTGTGATGACTTAGTTTTAGTTGGAGATACGAGGGTCTGTAAAGAATACCCTATTGAAATTCTTTACTGTAATATTTGCAGAACAGGCCACCAAAAATTTCAGGTACCTAAAGAAGAGTTATTTCCAAAAAACTATCATTATCGAGCCAGGTTTACCGCTGACGTTCTTTCAGGAATGTCGGGTCTTGTTGACTCATGTGAAGAGAAATTTGGAAATTTAGACAAAAAAGTAGTCTTAGATATAGGTTGTAATGACGGGAGTTTATTAGACTTTTTTAAAGAAAAAGGTGCAGTGACAATAGGCATAGAGCCAACGGACGCAAGCAAAGATGCTAATTCAAAAGGCCATAAGGTATATTCAGATTATTTATCAGTAGAGCTAGCTGAAAATATTTTAAAAATTCACGGCCATCCTTCTATTATTACCTTCACAAATGTATTTGCGCACATTGAGGACTTGGCCGGTGTGCTAGCTTCGCTTAAAGTCTTGCAGGATAAAGATACTAAAATTGTTATTGAAAACCACTATCTTGGTGCAGTTTTAGATGGAAATCAGTTTGATACTTTCTATCACGAGCATCCCCGAACTTATAGTTATACTTCCTTTAAATTTATGGCTAAAACCTTAGGTATTGATCTAGAGGCTGTTGAGTTTCCATCGCGTTACGGTGGCAATATTCGTGTTTTCATGGGTTTGAATTCACTAATGAATAAGCAGCCAGAGCTGAGCAATCTAGATGATAAGGAGAGTTTATTTGAAGGTCAGTTTGAAGAACTTAAATTAAATATTGATAAGTGGATGGCATCTAAAGGTTCGATTCTTAATTCTATCTTTGAGCAACACGGTAAAATTAGTGCTAAAGCATTTCCTGGGCGGTCAGCAATCTTGGTTAAGATGTTGAATATTGATGAGAGCATGATTTCTGCTGTATATGAAAAACCCGGATCATTGAAAATCAATCATTACGTACCAGGAACTAGAATTCCAATTTTATCGGATGATGATTTATTAGCTAGTGATCACTTAGATAAGCCGATATTAAATTTAGCTTGGCACATTAGTAAAGAAATCCATGGATATCTTGTGAAATCTGGATTTTCGGGTCCTATTACTGATATTTTAGATAATGATGATTTTAGCTAAGTAGATTTTTGCCTAATCTTAGCTAATTAGTCTATTTAATATGGAATTGGAAAACGTAGATTCGCAAATAGCAGTTTTTGGAGGTGGTCGTTGGGCTAGAGTTTTATTAGGAGTTTTTATTGTTAACACCAACCCCAATATAAAATTTACTGTGCACACAAAACATCTTACAGAAGTTATGCGCCGATGGATCAACAAGAATGGTTTCATGGATAGGGTATTTGTAACTGAGGCTGATCCAGACTTTATTAGATCTCGGTATAAGGCTGCTATTGTTGTTAATTCCGTAGGTGGGCATAAAAAAAGTGCACAAATGGCTATTAATGCAAAAGTTCCAGTTTTAGTTGAAAAGCCTATGGCGCCATCTTTTGAGGAGACTTTTGCATTAATCAAAAGCGCAAAAGACAATGGAGTACTCTTGTCATCATCACAGGTTTTCTTATACGCGAGTTACATTGATAACTTTATCGATAATCTGGGAAGCATTAATGATATCAAGTGCATTAAACTTAAGTGGACAGACGAACTTGCCGAAAAAAGATACGGAGAAGTAAAAAGCTTCGATTCATCAATCCCTGTATTTAAAGATGTCTTACCTCACTTGCTATCAATTTTATCTAAAATTCTTAAAAACAACGCTTTTGAATTTAGAAGTTGCAGTGTAAGTCGTGGTGGATGTTGTGCACAAATTATAATTTTTATTGCTAATGTTGAATGTTGCTTAACCGTAGAAAGGAATTCTAATAAGAGAAGGCGAGAAATTCTTGTTAAGGGAAAGAATGACTTTGTGCTAGATTTTTCTACTGAACCAGGGATAATTATAGCTAACGGTCAAACTTCTTGTGGAGATTCGCATTGGAGCTCAACTCCAAGCCCACTAGAAAAAATGGTTGAAGAATTTTTAAAACAAGTAAGCTTTGATAAATTCGACAACGAACCGAACACTGAATTAGCTTTGTCGACCAGCAAACTAATTGACCAAATAGAACCATATTATCTTAAGTCACTAGACAAATGGCTGCTAGATACCCTGGATAAAAAAGAAGCAAAAAAAAGTGATATTTATTATTTTTTATCGGAGTTGGTTTTAGGAACTTTTAAAGTTAGTTACAATAAGAGCGAGGAATTGATAACGCACTATTTAGGTATTATTTCTAGTGGACAATTGCTCAAGGAGTTCCAAAATTCAAATACTGAAAATAAAGATAAGAGTATTATAAAGTTTATTAGGTCACTAGATATCAACTTATAACAACTGATATTTTATTTTAAGTTCTTAATTTATTTATTATTAGTATTGGACTTTAGATTTCGATGGATACATAATTATTTTCATAATAAAGAGGATGTGAAATGGGTTTTAGCGAGTTACAGTTTTTTGCGGGTAAGAGAGTTTTTATAACAGGCCATACTGGATTTAAAGGTACATGGCTAACGCAGATAATGATACGTTCAGGTGCTACTGTTTGTGGATATTCACTTCCTGATATTGACGAAGAAAGCCACTTTAATGGGTTGGGCTTAAAAGATATGATAATGCACGTCGAAGGTGATATTCGTGATGAAGAAATTTTAACCGAAGCAATGACTGCTTTTCAGCCAGATATTGTTTTTCATTTGGCTGCCCAGGCTCTTGTTAAATTAGCTTATGCTAATCCGATAGATACTTTTTCTACAAACGTTATGGGGTCTCTAAATATTTTGCAAGCAGTAAATAACTGTAGCTCTGTTAAAAGCATGGTCTATGTCACTTCGGATAAATGTTATGAAAATGTTGAGTGGGAGTGGGGGTATAGAGAAACAGATATTTTGGGAGGTCATGATCCTTATAGTGCATCTAAGGCAGCTGCAGAAATAGTTTTTAGCTCTTATACTCGTTCCTTCTATAAGGATAGGGTAAATTTCGGTGCAGCTTCTGTTCGTGCTGGAAATGTAATTGGAGGTGGTGATTACTCTCTTGATCGAATCGTGCCAGATTGTATTCGAGCTATACGCCAAAATAATCCAATTGAGTTAAGAAATCCACTATCCACAAGGCCATGGCAGCACGTGTTGGAACCCCTTTCTGGTTATATTTTACTAGCCCAAAAATTATTTGAGAATCCAAAAAAATATTCTCATCCATGGAATTTTGGACCTGGCTCTCAGGAACCTCGAAACGTAGGTGATGTGGCACAGAAAATTGTAGATGTGTATGGACAAGGCTCGGTATCGTTGGGAACAGTTCCATCGAACTTTCATGAAGCGAATCTACTGCAACTTAACTGTGATCTTGCTCATCATAAGTTAGGATGGCAGCCTCGGTGGGATGTAGAAAAGACATTAAAAATTACATCAGACTGGTACCGGTTAGTTGATACTGGCACCCCAATGCAGGAAGTTACAAATAGCCATATAAATGATTACTTTGGAGTATTGCATGATTGAAGGCGTCTCTTTAATACCTCTGCAGCAGATTCATGATGAACGAGGAAAAGTAATGCATATGCTGCGAGTAACTGATCCTCATTTTGATAAATTTGGGGAGATTTATTTTTCTTGCACTTACCCAGGAGTTGTTAAAGGTTGGCACAAACACAGTGATATGACTTTGAATTATGCTGCGGTGACGGGTGCAGTAAAAGTTGTTTTATTTGATGATCGAAGTTCTAGCTCAACTAAGGGCGAAATACAGGAAATATATCTAACACAAGAAAATTATTATCTTTTGGTTGTACCGCCGTTGGTCTGGAATGGCTTTAAAGCGATTGGGACGAAAGAGGTTATTGTTGCTAATTGCGCCACTATTCCTCATTGCGCAGGCGAAATAGAGAGGCTTGCTCATGATGACCCTTACATTCCATATGACTGGGGAATTGTCCATAGATAAATCTGTGTCACAAAGTACTTTTTGCAGAATTCAAATCAATAGTTAACTAAAGGAAATATATATATGAAAGTTGTTCTTCTTGCTGGTGGGTTTGGAACCAGATTATCTGAGTATACAGACTCTATCCCAAAACCTATGGTGGAGATTGGTGGTAAACCTATCATATGGCACATTATGAAGAGGTATGCTGAGTTCGGCTATAAAGACTTCGTTATTGCCTTGGGATATAAAGCTGATGTCATTAAAAATTATTTTGCCAGTTATCATTTAGGTCAAAATGACTATACTGTGAATCTTTCAACCGGTCAGACTGTTATAAGTTCCAATGGGGACTTAGATTGGAATGTTACTTTAGTGGATACTGGTCTTAATACAATGACTGGGGGGAGAATTAAGCGACTTAGTGAATACTTGAAAGATGAAAGTTTCATGCTAACCTACGGTGATGGTGTTGCTGATATTAATATCAAAGAGCTGGTCGAATATCATTCTAATTCTAATAATTTAGTAACTCTTACTGCTGTCAGGCCAACAGCTAGGTTTGGTGAGCTCGAACTCGATGGTGATTTGGTAACAGCTTTTCAAGAGAAATCTCAGTTGAATGTAGGTTGGGTAAATGGAGGTTTCTTCATATGCGAACCACAAATATTGGACTTTATAAAAGATGATTCTGTAATGCTTGAGAGAGAGCCTTTAGAGGCGATAGCTGCTCAGTCGAAGTTAGGAGCATTCAAACATTATGGATTCTGGCAATGCATGGACAGCAAAAGAGACCGAGATTTATTGCAAGCTCTCTGTGATGAGGGAAAGCAGGCGTGGCTAAAAATTTAAATAACTGTAGGGTATTGGTTACTGGAGGCTCTGGTTATTTGGGAGCTCGCATAGGCGAGAATTTAGTACACGAAGGCTATGATGTTTATCTTGGATCTCGAGAGTTATTTCCCCATGGTATATCGAGAAGTTATTCTAAGATTGTTACTGATTGGGAAGATCCTGATTTAACATTTTGTAAAGATTTTGATTTAGTTGTGCATGCTGCTGGAATGAATGCTATGTCATGTTTAGATAGCCCAGAAGATGCATTAAGAATTAATGGTAAGCTTAGTGAAAAGCTAATAGAAAAAGCTGTTATGTATGATTGTAAGCGTTTTTTCTACTTGTCTACAGTTCATGTTTATCAAAGCCCATTAGTTGGAAATTTTGATGAAACATCACCGACATTAAATAGACACCCTTATGCTACATCGCAAAGTTATGGAGAGCAGGCTCTAATTAAAGCATTAAAAGATAAAAATATAGAAGGTGCGGTATTAAGGCTATCTAATTGTTTTGGTCCTCCAGTGACTAGTAGTAATGAGTGTTGGAATTTAGCCTTAAATGAGTTTATTAGAAGTGCTTTTTTATATGGAAAGATAACAATAAATGGAAACTGTTTGAATAAGAGAGATTTCCTCCCAATAACAGAGCTTAATCGTATTTTGTTAGAAATTTTTGCAATTCAAGATATACCCTCAGATATAATAAATATCTCTAGCGGGAGATCAAGATCGCTTTTAGAGGTGGCGATCAAGGTTCGTGATGAAGTTTCTAAATATACAGGTAGAACTATAGAGCTAGTCAATGAGGCTGGACCAAAAAAGGAGTCTAGTTTAACTATCAAAAATAGCTCGCTAGACAAAATGAATATTTTACCTAGTCACGATCTAGAAGTAGAGATTAGGCGGATGTTAGATTTCTTGAAGCTTGGTAAAGAGTAAATAGTTTAAAGGGAGTTAATCTCGCCTGTTTGGAAGAAATTATAAAGCCATCTTCTTAGCTGGTTTATTTCATATTAGTTTATAGTGAAAATGTCTTAAGGGATGAGTAAATTTTGTAATGAGTAGAATATCAATAGCATTTATTTTTAAAGTGTTTCTTGTACTTTATGTTGTCTTTAATATGACAACACTTAAGTACAGCCTCGGATTAACATCAATTTCAGGCTTTGCTAATGCTTTGCTTTATGTTTTGGCGGCATGTGTTATCTGCTATGGGTTAGCTTCTTCTAAATTTTCGCCCTTGTCGGGCGTAAGTTTAGTTTTGGTGGCCTTTTTATGCCTCACCAGCTTGTTAAATCTTTTTTCAAACTTTACATTTACGTCTTTAATTCAAGTAATCGACTTCTTGTTACCCTGGCTTGCATTAGCTATGGTGCTTACAAATAAAGATGTAATATTAAGTAACTATAAGTCTTATTGGGACTGGTTTAATTCATTCCTAGTGATTGTCTGCTTTGTCGGCTTATGCGAATATATTGCTACTTTCTTTTTAGGATACACAATGCCAATAATGAAATTAGATACTGGTATGGGAGAGTACTTTGTTGGGTATTCCACTTTATTACAAAAAGTTGAAGGGCTGGACATACCCTATTTTAGGTTTCAGGGCCCTTTTACTGAATCTGGAGATCTGGCAATGTGGGCCTCAGTGTTAGTTGTCTATAATCTATTTCGATATCAGTATATTTACGCTACTGTATTATTGGTTGCAATGCTTGGTGCTTATTCACCTTCAGCTTTCATATCTCTCTTTATAGCTTTATTAATTTATATCCAGACACGTTCTGCCTTGGTAATGCCGATAATGTTTATTCTTACATTCTTTACTATAGGTATATTTATGAGTGATATCACCTTACTTTATAATAATGTAATACAGATGAAATTAGGATCTCTATCCGATAGGGCTTCAGCCAACTTAGATTTTATAGAAAAGTTACCATTTCTTATAAATGCTTATCCATTCGGTATTCCTTTAGTTGAATCAACAAATGAGAAAATTGCTTCAGGAGTTGGCTTTTCAGCCTATTATGGTCCTATTGGAAGCTATATGGTTGGAGGGTTAATCGCATTTTTAATTTATATAGTATTTGCTTTGTATTATCTATTTCTGAGTGCTTATAAGCTCTTATCAAAAGCAAGCTTAATAGAGAATGAGCTATATTTATATTATATTATGCTTTTTACTTATGTAGTGCAACGGGGATCTTTTTTTGAGTACGCTCTTTCACCGCTTTTATTTGCACCGATATTTTTTCAAAATTTTTGGAAGAAGCCCGCCCTTAATGAATAATAGAAAATATGGCCATTTTAGTGTCAATTATCAGTTTACTTTCTATAAGCTTATTAAAGGCATTTAGATGTTAGAAGCAATCCTCTGTAATTCTCAAGCAACATGTACGCATTTCAAAAAAAATTGTTTATTATGCACAAAACACCTTTCTTTATTAAAGATATAAACTAGAAATATTAATTATGAATATATTATACTTAGACTCGAAAAACCTCAGCTTTAATTTTGTCGAGATTCTCGGATCCCATAAATTAGATATTATTGATCCTTTTAAATCTTTGACTGAAGTTTCTAGATATTTTAATGCTAATTCGGATTTCGATCTTATTTTATATAATCCTTATTTATTTATGAACCTAATAGAAGATTCTGGTTTTGATCCGGAGAGTTTCTTTTCTGATAGCAATACGAAGTGTATTTCATATGCAAATCCTAAAGACTTATTACCTTTATCGCAAAAAATAGAAAATGAATTGATAGCATTGTTTCCTCCAAGTATGAGCTCACAACAATTAGATATTAATCATAATTATGAAAACAAGTGTGTTTTGGTAACAGGTGCAGGGGGTTCGATAGGGTCTGAATTAGTTATACAATTACTCCAGAGTGGAGTGGAATCTTGTTTATGCCTTGATTTATCAGAGTTCTCAATTTTTAATTTAAAGCAAAAACTTAGTGATTTAAAATTTAATAATTTTAAATTAATTGTTGGAAGTTGCGGAGATGTAGAATTATTAGAGTCTATTTTTTCAGAAAATAGTATTGATATTATTGTCAACGCAAGTGCTTACAAGCATGTTTCTATTATGCAAGATAATCCCTATGCAGCATTAAATAACAATGTTTTAAGTTTTTTGCAGCTTCTGAAAACTGCCCATTTTTATGGTGTAAGTGACATTATACAGGTGAGCACAGATAAAGCAGCTGACCCTTCAAATGTTATGGGATTTTCTAAGTTACTTTGCGAGCAAATTTTAATTAATGCAAATACTTATCTTGGTGCTTGTTTTAATTATTCTATAGTTCGATTTGGCAATGTTGTTGGGTCGTCAGGTTCCGTGGTTCCGATCTTTATAGATAACATTAAAAATGGTAAAAAATTACAGATAACTGACGGCAAGGTCGAGCGATTTATGATGCAAATTAGTGATGCAGTATCTCTAATCTTGCGTGCGGCTATTAAGAGAGAAAATCAGACTTATATATTGGACATGGGACAGCCCTATAGGATTGAGGATCTAGCTATAAAAATGCTACAGAATTGTTTTTTCTCTTATGATAAAAATCGTATTGAATTTACAGGCCTTCAAATAGGTGAGAAATTAACAGAGGTTCTTTTTACAGACGATGAGGCTAGCGAAATAGAAAAACTTGACGGAGTTTTTATAATTAAAAACCGTGATGATTCACTTTTACAAAAATCTGAAATGGCATTGCTATTTGGTGGCGATGTTAATTTTCTATACAAAAAAATTAAAGATTTTCGTTAATGAATATCTTAATTATCGGTGGCCATGGTTTTTTAGGTTCACAATTAAAAGCAGATCTACATAAAGCTTTGAGTTCTGCAAAAATTTATATTTCTAGTGAGAGAGAAGAATTGTCAGGAGGTGACACTATATACGTAGACTATGGAAAGCTTAGTTCAGTTTCCGAGCTTATTACTTGCATAAAACCTCAATATATAATTCATCTAGCATCTTATTGTATGCGAGACTCATCAGACAACGCTTTGGCAAAAGGGAAGTCAAGAGATGATAACATTTTAAGTGCTCTTTCCCATGCTAGCTTTGATTCTAAGATAATATTTGTTTCCTCTATGGCTGTATTTTCTATGATTGATAAAGATATCAATCCCTCGAGATATAATCCCCAATCAAATTATGGATTAGAAAAATTATATATGATAAAGAATCTTATTAATTTTTCTGAAACCAGGCAAGAATTTAGCTTTAAAATTGTTTACCCTTCTTCAATTTATGGAAAAGGTCAAAAGGGTGTGATGTTTTTGCCGCGTCTATTTGATTACATTAAAAATGGTACTTTTATGGTAGCTTATGGAGGTAATAAAAAGAGAGATTTTATAAATGTAAAAGATGTTAGTAACATTTTAGTTCAATTGGTTTTAGATTATAAAAAAAATTCTAACCTACATATTTTTGCTCACTCATTTAAATTATTTAAAATGTCTGAAATAGCTACTTATGTTTACAACATATGTAATACGGATCCACAAAATTTTATAGTTTTTCAGGATTCGAAAGAAGATATGGAAAGAGATGCAATGGAATTTCAAGTTATCTCAAAAGATCATAAATTAGCATTAGTGCCCCCAATAACGATTAATATTATTGATGGTTTAAAGGAAATGTTCGATGAGTAAAACATTACAACCATATATAATTACTTACAGATTACTTGATTATGTTTAGCATTGTAGTTCCTACTTACAATAGTGAAAAGACTATTTACAACACTATATTATCAATTCTTAATCAGAATTATTATGATTTTGAGCTGATAGTTGTTGATAACAATAGCTCAGATTCTACAAGAATCATAGTTGAATCATTCCATGATAAACGTATTAGTTTTCACCTTATTAACAATAAAGGAATGCCAGCAATATCACGTAATTACGGAATTTCAATAGCGCAATTTGATTTTATTGCTTTCTGTGATTCTGACGATACCTGGAATTATAATAAGCTAACCATGTGTCTTGATTGTATTAAAAGAGGATTTAACTTTATTGCCCATGATGTAAGTCTGTCTGGTTCAACTTTTAAATTGGTACTGAATAAAATTTTCAATCGATATCCTGCCCAAAATTTCAAAGATTTTGTGCTTAGAGGCAATAATATTGTTCAATCTAGTGTTGTATTAAATCGTTCAATTTTAAATGCCCTAGGTGGGTATACAACTGATTCAAGATTCATTGCCGTAGAAGATGCTCATCTTTGGGCAAGGATATTTCGTTCCGAAGCTAAGCTATGTTACATAAAAAAATGTCTTGGGAGTTATTGTTATTCGCCTTTAGCGCTATCATCTTCTGCTAACCAATTCATAGGCAATAGATCTTTAAGACTTGAATTTTTTATAAATTTTAAACCATGTTGGTATAAATATAATATCGCTACTTATCTTTTACGAAAAAAAATGTATCGAAGGAGTGGTTTATTTTTAAAGAGTCTATTTTTTTCCTCTAATTGTCCCTTTGAATTAAGGTTAAAGTCTGCTTTTCTTTTGGTAAGATTGTGGTTCCATTAATTATAGGAAGCCTACCAGAGCCAAATAATATTGGAGGCGTTGTTATATTTACATCTCGTCTCTTGAAATCATCAAATTATCTTCAGGCAAATGACTATATTTTTTATTCGACTAAAAATAGAAATATTTTTCTTCTAATCCCCCTTATCTACAGATCTTTGTTTGTTCATTTCAACGGATCTAATCCAGTAGCAATGTTTTTTATATCACTTATATGTTTTTTATTTAATAAAAAATTGATTCTATCTATTCATGGTCAGATTGGTGTCCATGCAGGAGCATCGAGGTGGCTTGGTTGGTTTTTTAATTTACTTCAAAGGTACTCAATAATTCTAGCTTACAAGCCAGTCGTAGGAGTTGGAAGCATTAAAAGAGCATTAAAAGCTAATAAACATGCAATCGTTATTCCTTCATTTATTGAGCCAGAAATTATTGTAGAATCTATTGTCGATGAAATCATATCTTTAAATAAAGGTAAGACGATCTTTTGTACCAATGCAAATAGGCTTGCCTTCGATAATAATGGTAATGAGATATATGGAATATCTTATCTAATTGACTACTTCTCTAAGCAAGAGAATAGTCTTCTTGTCGTTGCAGATACCTCAGGAACATATTATGAGCATTTTAATAAAATCAATCCACCCAATGTTGTCTTTATAAATCAAGATATTAATTTTAGTTACTTACTTCAAAAGAGTAATTGTTTTATTAGATTCACATCTACAGATGGAGATTCATTATCTATTATGGAGTCTCTATTTTTAAAGGTTCCAGTAATTGCTACAGATTGTATTGTAAGAAATCAGTCTTGTATTTTATGTCAATTTGGTAATATTCAATCATTATCATATGCAATCGATAGTTTTAAGGAGGGTGATTTTGAAATTACTGATGTTGAGTCAGGTGTGAGTGATTATGACGCTTTGTATTTAGAGTTATCACTGCCTGCAGATTTCCATTAGCTAGTTATAATAGGATTATACTAAGTTTTTATTTGTTATTTTATTTAGGGATAGGTATTTTATGTGCGGTATTTTAGGTTTATCAGTTGATGTAAGAAATAGAAAAGAGATTTGTTTTGAATCCAAATCAAAATTCAAAGAACATTTTAATAACTCAAACTCCATGCTATCTCATCGTGGACCTGACGCCCATGGATCTGAGTTCTTTTTTGATAGAGGTGTTTTTCTTGGTCATACTAGGCTAGCAATTCAGGATCTTAGCTCTGCAGGAGCTCAACCAATGAATTCAGAAGACGAATCACTCACAATCACTTTTAATGGAGAAATATATAATTTTCCAAAACTTAAAAAAGATTTAATAAATCAAGGATATAAATTTTTTAGCAATACAGATACTGAGGTTATCTTGAATTTATATATTGAGTATGGGTTGGATCTATTTGCTATGTTAGATGGAATTTTCGCAGTAGCTATTTTTGATAAAAATAAGGACCAACTAATTGTTGCAAGAGATGGCTTGGGAGTGAAGCCACTATATTATTATTGTAAAGAAGGTACTTTCGCATTTTCCAGCGAAATTAAGGCTCTCGAAATGTTATTGCTAGATAAAAACCTAACCATAGATCCAAGTAGTATTAATCGATATTTAACCTTTCAGTGGTGCCCTGGTGAAGGAACTCCTTATGCTGAAATTAAAAAAAATAAACCAGGTGAGATCCTGATAATTCAAAATGGAAGTATTATTGATAATAAAATATTTTACCAGTTGCCCATACTAAAACACGTTAAAAAAAATAATACTGATAGTTTAGGCACTATAGTTAATGAGCTTGAAGGGAAACTTAGAAAAGCGGTTCATGATCAGATGTTATCCGATGCTCCAGTTGGTGCATTTTTGTCGGGTGGTTTAGATTCAACAAGCGTTGTTGCATTTGCAAAAGAAGTAGACCCCAATATAGTATGTTTTACTATTGAAAATTTGAGTTCTAGTAACGATGGTATAGAAGATGATCTCCCATATGCAAAAGCTGCTGCAAAACACCTTAATGTACCTCTTGAAGTAGTCACGGTTGACGCCAACTCCATTGTTAAAAATTTAGAAAAAATGATTTGGATGTTAGACGAACCTCTTGGAGATCCTGCACCACTTAATGTGCTTTACATATCTGAATTAGCAAAAGCCAATGGCATTAAGGTTTTACTATCCGGTGCCGGTGGAGATGATATTTTTACAGGCTATCGACGTCATCAAGCATTGATTTTTGACGAAAAAATAAAACTTCTTCCAAAGAGCATTCTTTCATATGTCGAGCGATTGACAGGAAAGCTAGACAATAGAATCACTCTATTTCGTCGACTAGCTAAACTTTTTAATGGCATTTCATTAGATGGCAACCAAAGAATAATTAACTATAACAAATGGATAGGCCAAAAAGACCTAGCTCACTTATACTCTGATGCCTTTAGAGAAGAGATAGCTTATGATTTAGCAGAGCAGCCTATACTAGATTTTTTTAGTAATGCACGAAGTGATGCCAGTGCTTTAGATAAAATGCTGGGCTTTGATCAGCGTTTTTTTACCACTGATCACAATCTTACTTATACTGATAAAATGTCAATGGCAGCCGGGGTGGAGGTGAGAGTTCCTCTGTTAGCAACTGACCTAGTAGAGTATGCAGCGAGTATTCCTGATAATATTAAGCAAAATGGAAGGACGGGTAAATGGATTTTTAAAAAAACCATGGAACCTTATCTACCCAAGGAGATAATTTACCGACCAAAAACTGGTTTTGGAGCTCCTTTGCGTGAATGGCTAAAGCATGACCTTAAAGATTATGTTGAAGACCTATTGGGTTATGATTCTTTAACTTCACGAGGATTATTTGATCCACAACGCGTTAGTCAATTAATTAAAAATAATAGCTCTGGAAAAATTGATGCTTCCTACACAATTTTTTCTCTTATATGCGTTGAGTTATGGTGTCGACAACACCTAGATAGAAGATCTATATCAGATCGCGAGCCATCATTTTTTTAAGATCAAAAAAAATATTTTTTTTTTATAATATACTATATGATCGAAGATTACGGCTTAGATAACTATTAAGCTTGTTAACAGAAAGATATTATTTTAGATGTCTCTACACGTTATAAAATTTATTAACTCTTAATAAAAGCTTAGATTTTCTTAGCGTTTAATTTATTATTTTGGAATATTCAAATGCGTCAAATTTTACAGAATTTAAAGAATGGGGAAACTACTATTGTGGAAACACCTATTCCTGCAAACTTAAATGGAAATTTACTTATAAAATCAAATAAGACTGTTGTTTCAGCAGGAACTGAAAGAATGTTAATTGAGTTTGGAAAATCTAGTTACTGGGGAAAAGCAATGCAGCAGCCTGACAAAGTCAAGCAAGTACTATCCAAAGTAAAAACTGATGGCATGGTCTCTACGTTTGAATCAGTTAAAAGTAAGTTAGAGCAACCTATACCATTAGGGTATTGTAATGCTGGAGTTGTTGTTAATTCTTTGTCCAATACATTTAAGGTAGGAGAACGGGTTATATCAAATGGACCTCATGCTGATTTTGTAAGGGTTCCAGAAAATCTATGTGCAAAAATTCCTGATAATGTAGATGATGAATCTGCTGCATTTACCGTCTTAGGGTCAATAGCACTTCAAGGAGTTCGTTTATTAAATCCTACTATTGGCGAAACAGTCGTTGTCACTGGCTTGGGACTAATTGGATTGATTGCAGTTCAGATTTTAAAAGCTAATGGCTGCCGAGTGTTGGGAATAGATTATGATATTAAAAAATGTAATTTAGCTCAAGAATTTGGAGCAGAGACAATAAATCTCAGCCTTAACGAAGATCCACTTGTAGTTGCAGAAAATTTTTCAAGAGGAAAAGGAGTAGATGCAGTATTAATAACAGCCTCAACTGATAGCAATGAACCAATGAGCCAGGCAGCTAATATGCTCAGAAAAAGGGGTCGTATTGTATTGGTTGGTGTTGTTGGGTTGGAATTATCTAGAGCAGAGCTTTATGAGAAAGAAATAACCTTCCAAGTCTCTTGCTCCTATGGGCCGGGTCGATATGACACTAATTATGAAGAAAAAGGAAATGACTATCCTGTTGGACTTGTTCGCTGGACAGAGCAGAGAAATTTTGAAGCTATTTTGGATATGCTAGCTGCAAAAACATTAAATGTTGAACCACTCATAACTCACAGATTTATGTTTGAAGATGCTGTCAAAGCTTACACTCATTTAGATAATTCAGATTCTCTTGGAATTTTACTTAGTTATTCCGACGCCCAAGTAAATGCTGATGCCAATCAAGTTAATTTAAAGGAAAGTGATTCCTTTCAGGATGGGCAAGACATAGTTTGCGGCTTCCTAGGTGCTGGAAATTATGCATCAAGGGTTTTGATTCCTGCTTTTAAACGAGCAGATGTGCGATTGGAAACTTTAGTAACAAGTGGCGGGTTGAGCTCTAGTATTCATGGCAAAAAAAATGGATTTTATATTGCCTCTTCGGATGAA
>MDTF01003105.1_pt1 | contig 23162 bp, 23 predicted proteins | sample 811191 | NCBI WGS metagenome assembly MDTF01 (sample SAMN05326649, study PRJNA326480) | marine metagenome | isolation source: seawater | place: Southern Ocean | collected 2011
CACTTCTAAAGATTTTGGGTTTTCTTTGACTGCTATTTCTAGGTAAAAATAGACCAAGTCTCCTTCATATTCTTTACCAATATAATTGTGCGTAACTATATCATTATCAATGGTAAATGTTAAGTTTTTAGTTAGATAGTTGTGAAAATAAACATCAGCATCTTTCAATTCGTCTTTAGTTGTAAGGTTTAAATCAATAGCATACTCTTTATTAATAGCAAGCTCTATATCATCCATAAAAACATTAATGATAACTTCTAAACTTTTCTGATTTTTATTGTACTCAATTTGTGTTAAACTTAGGTAGTATTTATGAGTTGTGAAAGCTAGCGAGATTAGTAAAAAGAAGCATGCTATTTTTTTTGCTAATGACATAAAGACTTATAGAATTAAATTATTCTTCATTTTTGTTTAAAAGCAGTAAATAAGAGATGCTCTCTTTTTTTAACACATTAATTAATTCTATTTTTCTGTTTTGCTTAAATAAATCTTCTATTCCTATAGGGTTGCAATATTCTAAAAAATTGTAATAATTATCTGTAGGTATTTTTAAATCATTTTCAAAAAAAGGTTCACCAAATTCACTTAATAACATAGCAGGAAAATTTGTTCTAAATTCAATATCTTTTCTTAATGCCCATAACCTTTCTGAGTATTTAAAAGGAATGCTAACTCCTCCACCAGCCCCAGCAAACATTGCTGTTGGATCTACGTTATTTGTTGGAGGTCTTACCCTTTGGTCTATGTAATCTCCATTGTAAATAGCCTTCATATTTGCATTAGAGAAATCCATTGTTCTTTTTAAAGCTTCAGCTTTTCTATCTTCAGGTGTTTTCTTTAAGTCTAGAGATAAAAAACCATCTAAATCATTTCTTTTAAGAACTACTTCGTCTAATTCATAGGTAGAACTTATCATAAAAACATCTAAAACTTCAGATCTGTATACAAAATTATTTACAATACGATAGATGGTTTTGTGTTGTACAGAGGAGAATTGTAGGGTATCACCAACAGAAACTATTATTTTATAATCTCCAAAATCATTTGAAAAAGTTCCTTTGTTTGTTTTTAAATTTATGATGTTCGCATTTTTTACAACACTAGAAGAATCTTTCAACTTACCATAAAGCCAAAAATTATCTTTTTGTGCCAGTAGGGAAGATGAAGTTGCAAGTAAAAGTAAAAGTAAAAGCACTATTTTTTTCATCAAGCTATTTTTTTATTTCACTATAAAAATACAACATAGTGTTTAGTATTTTTAAGTTAAAGCTACTTTTCTTTGGGCTCTTTAATAAACAAGCTACTTTTATCTTCTAAAAGTTTTATAAGCTGAAGCTCTTTTCCTTGCTCATACAATTCTTTGATATTAAATTGCTTACAATAATCTATAAAGAGAGTAATTTTATCTTTAGGAATTTTCAGATCTTCAAAAAAATCATTTCCAAAATCAATTAAAATACTGTTTGTTGAAAAAGTACTTGATGTAATTTTTTTAATTCTATTTTTCTTTTTATTTCTAGAACCCAAACCTATTGCACCACCAATACCTTCAAAAGACTTTGTAGGATCTGCATTTTTAGCACTCGTTTTTGCTAATTTTTTTACCATAGATTCTTGAATATCAAAACCTTGTTGGGGTTTATTAGAAAATTCAACAATCAGATCATTCATGTCTCTCGCTATAGTAGCCATAGAATCTTTTGGTACTTTTCTTCGGTCTGTGTATAAGATACCAGTTAAGTAGTGTTTTTTCAGAACAATCTCATCTAAAACATAGCTATTTCTTTTAAGCACAAGATTTAACTTTTTTCCAAAAACAATTTGATCTGTAATAGTTTTTGTAACTGTTTCGTATTGTACAGAGGTAAATTCTATGGTATCTCCTAATGAAGCAATGATTCGGTATTGTCCATAATCGTTAGAAAATGTTCCTTGTTGTCTGTTTAGGTTTACAACATGTACGTCTTTAATTAGAGTTATAGAATCTCTTAACATACCATGTAAATAAAAGCTTCTACTTTGTGCATCAATAAATTGAAAAGAAATTAGCAATAATAAAAATAGAAGTAGTTTTTTTTTCAATGTAATTTTATTATTAATTCGTTTTTTTACAAAGTAAATATTCATTTGTTTAATAGTCTATTAGTATTTCAATAAAGTTTTGTTAATTATGAATAGCATTGTGTATTTTTGAGTATATGAAAAAACTTCTTATAGCTAGCACCTCTACAATTTACAGTAGTGACTTTTTAGAGTATTTATTACCAACACTTACTTCTTTTTTTAAAGGGGTCTCTACAATAATTTTTATTCCTTATGCTAGACCTGGCGGAATTTCTTATGATGATTATACAAAAAAGACTGCTCTTGTTTTTGAAAAAATTGGAATTCAAGTTCTGGGAATTCATGAATTTGAGAATTCTACTCAAGCAATTAAGAATGCTGAGGGAATTTTTACTGGTGGAGGTAATACATTTGAATTGGTACACCAGTTATACAAAGAAAATATTTGGCAAATTCTTTCAGAGGTTTTAGAGAATGGAACACCTTATCTAGGAACTAGTGCTGGAAGTAATATCTGTGGTATATCTATGATGAATACAAATGATATGCCTATAGTATACCCTCCAAGTTTTAACACTCTAGGAATCATTCCTTTTAATATAAACGCTCATTATTTAGATCCAATTGCAACTTCTAACCATATGGGAGAAACTAGAGAAACAAGAATTAAAGAATATCATTCATACAATGAAACACCAGTTATAGGCTTACGCGAGGGGAGTTGGTTGGAAGTTGTTGATACAAAAATTACTTTAAAAGGTACTCTATCTGCCAGATGGTTTGAAAAAGATAAAAAACCAGCTGAACTGCCAGTCAATACAGTTTTATAATAATAAATTTTAATAGGTTACGTAATCTATAATTTCAAGACCATAGCCAATCATACCCACACGTTTTGTTTGTTGTGTATTTGTCATTAATTGAATTTTACTAATCTTTAAATCATGTAAAATTTGAGCACCAATTCCAAAATCTTTATTATCCATAGCCATTACAGGAGCTTTCATAACACCATTAGCTTGATTTTCTTTTAAAATATGTAAACGATTTAATAAGTTTTGTGACTGATTTTGCTGATTAATGAATAAAATGGCTCCTTTTCCATTTTCATTAATGGCTTGAAACATTTGATCTAGTTTTTTATCAGCATTGTTGGTAAGTGTTCCTAGAATATCATTATTTACTAAGGTAGAATTAACTCTTGTTAACACTGCTTCATCTGATTTCCAAACACCTTTAGTTAATGCTATATGAACTTGATTATTGGTGGTTTGTTGGTAAGCTCTTAATCTAAAGCCTCCAAACCTAGTTAAAATGGTATAATCTTCTTTTTTTTCAATTAAAGAATCATGTTCCATTCTGTAAGCGACTAAGTCTTCAATAGAAACAATTTTAATATTAAACTTCTTTGCAACAACTATTAATTGAGGAAGACGAGCCATGGTACCATCTTCGTTCATGATCTCAACAATTAATCCTGCAGGTTGTAAATTAGCCAAACGAGCAAAGTCTATTGCAGCTTCTGTATGTCCTGTTCTTCTTAAGACACCACCTTCTTTTGCTTTTAAAGGAAAAATATGGCCTGGTCTTGCCAAGTCAAAAGGTTTTGTGTTTTTATCGATTAAAGCTTTTACCGTTGTAGCTCTGTCTGATGCAGAAATACCAGTAGTAACTCCTTTGCCACGCAAATCTACCGAAACAGTAAATGCAGTTTCCATAGGATCCGTATTGTTATGAACCATCATTCCTAATTCTAACTCTTTACAACGTTTCTCTGTTAATGGAGCACAAATTAAACCACGACCGTTAGTTGCCATAAAGTTAATCATCTCTGGAGTTACCATTTCTGCGGCAGCTAAAAAATCTCCTTCATTTTCTCTATTTTCATCATCAACAACAATAATAATTTTTCCGTCTTTAATATCCTGAATAGCTTCCTTTATAGTATTCAATTCAATTTTTTTATGGTTGGTATTTATAGAATTCATTCGGTTTATTTATTCAGAAGGTTTTGACTTTTTAACGAGTCTGGTTAATGGTTGTAAAAATACATCAATATTAAATAATCCCATTCCTTTTGATGCTCTTCTTGTTAAGAAAAAAGCAAAAGGAACCATTACAATTGTAGAAACCCAAGAGCCTACAATTGCTGAAAGAGAACTTTCTTCTGCTAAGTTTCTTCCAAAGGTATTCGCAAAGAAATAAATTACGTAAATACTAATAGCTAAAATCATAGGCAATCCAAAGCCTCCTTTTCTTATAATAGAACCTAGAGGAGCTCCAATAAAAAATAAGATGAGACAAGAAAGTGAGAAAGCAATTCTATTATGAAATTCTATGTCGTAAAGATTTAATTTCTTTCTTTTCCATTGAATATTTTTAGTGTCTGTTTTTATATTTTTTCTAGTTATTTTTACATTGTTAATTGCAGCATTGAGAACATCTAATTTCCCTCTTAAATCATAATTATCTAAAATTACAGGTGTAAATTGTTTTGTATCTATAGAATCGTTTTGTTGATAAAGCTCCTTAGCATATAACTTTACGTAGATACTATTAGATTTAGATGTTAGGTATTCATCATAAGATATTTTCATTGTAGGAATTGTATCTTTTAGTTGACCTAGACTAAGCATATTATAACTCTTGGTATATTTTTCTTCCTCTAAATTATCATCTGTAAACTTTGAAATATCTATGTTAAAGGCATATTCTTTAAAATTAGCATTAGACGCTGGCATTTTACTCATGTTATTTATACTCCGTCTTTTTGGGATAAATTCTTCATGATAATAACCGTTGTATAAAACAAGAGTCATGTATTTGCTTCCTTCTTCGCTAATAATTTTACCTGTCTTTGCAGTAATAATTTTCTTATTTCCCTTATTAGATGATAAATCATAAATAAGAACTTTCTTTAGTAAGTTTTGTTCTTCTCCATATTTTTCATCAAATTTTATTTGATAATTAGGAATTTCTGTATTAAAACTTCCTGGTATTAACGCTAACGCAGGTGTTTTCTTTTTAATATTATTGGTTAGGTTTTTCTGTTTTAAAGTAGCATATGGAAACACGTAGTTAAGTGATAAAAAATTTAAAACACTGATAAAAAACGTCAATAATATTAAAGGTCTTATTAATCTCATTAAAGAAATACTAGCAGATTTAACTGCTGCAAATTCATAGTTTTCAGATAGGTTACCCATTGCCATAATAGAAGATAATAATACTGCAATTGGTAATGCTTGAGAAGAAACAACTAAGGCTGTGTAATAAAGAAATTTAAAAATAAAAAACAAGCCTATTCCTTTTCCAGCGATACTTTCAAAAGCCATCCAAAGTGCTTGCATTACCAGAACAAAAAGAATAATTAAAAAAGTTGCAAAGAATGGAACTAAAAAAGATTTTATGATATATCGATCTAATATTTTCATTTAATCAATTAAATAATCTAGTTTTTCATAACTTGTTTTATCAAACTGAAATAATTTATCAGATATAGTTTGATTACTTTTAAACTGATTAATAGTTAAGATTGTCTTTGTGCCATTTGCACCAAACTGAATTAATTGATAGATGTGAGTTGTTTTTAAATCTATTCCTAGATTAACTTTTACAATCTCTGAATCTGTATCTATAGGAGTGAGTTCTATAAATTGAATTTTACGCTCCTTTATGGTAGCTGTATTACTCATAGTATAATTATATCCTTCTTCATAAAAAGTAAGTAATTTAGAGGGGTATATGAAACCGTCATCTTCATCTAAATCTTGATCATTGATGGTAATTTCTTTTTCATCATGGTTAATAACATATAGCTTAACTCCATCAAAAACAAAGGTGTTTCCTAGGTAGTCTAGATTGTATTTTTCTCCTTGAAGAGTAATTGCTCCCTTGGTGGGTAGCTCATCATCTTCATTAATTCCAGCCTCTTCATTACTAAGAGAAGCACTGAAGTTTAATTGCATATTCTTGTATGCTTTCATTTTTGATGAGACATCGTCTAATAGTTTTTTTGCTAATTCTGTTTGTTGAGAAATAGCTGAGCTACTCACTAAAAAAGCAATTATAAGCAATCCTATTTTCTTCATCTTATCCACTTTTTTCATTTTCTAATAATTGTTCTAAACCAACTAAATCTTGAACTAATACCTGTCTGGCTTTGCTGCCTTCAAAATGCCCAACAATACCAGCAGCTTCTAGCTGATCAATTAATCGTCCAGCTCTATTGTATCCTAATTTTAATTTTCTTTGTAATAATGAGGCAGATCCTTGTTGTGCTATTACAATAATTTCTGCTGCTTCTTTAAATAGTTTATCTCTATCTGCAATGTCTACATCAAGACTTGTGCCACCTTCTTCACCAACATACTCTGGTAGTAAGTAAGCATCAGGATAGGCTCTTTGCGAACCTATAAAATCAGTAATTTTTGCCACCTCTGGTGTGTCTACAAAAGCACATTGAATTCTTTCTATTTCATTTCCAGCAGTATAAAGTAAATCTCCACGACCAATTAATTGATCTGCTCCACCAGCATCTAAAATAGTTCTAGAATCTATTTTTGAGGTTACCCTAAATGCAATTCTAGCAGGGAAATTTGCTTTAATAATTCCAGTAATAACATTCACAGAAGGTCTTTGAGTTGCTACTATTAAATGTATACCAATGGCTCTTGCTAATTGAGCTAATCGTGCAATTGGTGTTTCTACCTCTTTACCGGCAGTCATAATTAAATCTGCAAATTCATCAATTACTAAAACAATATATGGTAAAAATTGATGTCCATCATTCGGGTTTAACTTCCGAGCTTTGAATTTAGTATTGTATTCTTTTATATTTCTAACCATAGCAGATTTAAGCAAGTCATAACGGTTGTCCATTTCTATACACAAAGAGTTTAATGTATGAACAACTTTGGTAGTATCTGTAATTATTGCTTCATCTGTGTCGGGTAATTTTGCTAAATAATGACGTTCAATTTTATTGAATAAAGTTAATTCTACTTTTTTAGGATCTACCAATACAAATTTTACTTCAGCAGGATGTTTTCTATAAAGTAGTGATGTTAATACCGCATTTAATCCTACAGATTTTCCTTGTCCTGTTGCACCAGCCATTAACAAGTGAGGCATTTTAGCTAAATCAACAACAAATGTTTCGTTAGAAATTGTTTTTCCTAAGGCGATAGGAAGCTCCATTGTTGATTCTTGAAACTTCTTAGAAGCAATCACAGAATACATAGAAACAATAGTAGATTTTTTATTAGGAACCTCAATACCTATTGTGCCTTTTCCAGGAATTGGTGCAATAATTCGAATTCCTAAAGCAGACAGAGATAAGGCTATATCATCCTCTAAGTTTTTAATTTTCGAAATTCTAATACCAGCTTCAGGAACTATTTCATACAAGGTAATTGTTGGTCCTACGGTAGCTTTAATTTGAGCAATTCCAATTTTGTAATTTTTTAGTGTTTCTACGATCTTATTTTTATTAATCTCTAATTCTTCAGGATCTATAGAAATACTTTCGTTGTATTGCTTTAATAAGTTTAATGTGGGGAATTTAAAGTTACCTAATTCTAATGTTGGATCAAATTCACCAAAATCTTCTACTAGTTTTTTAGATAAATTTTCTGTTACATTTTCTTCTTCTGTTATTTCTTCAACATCAATTTCTACAGTGTCATTTTCTTTTTTGCTAATAATTAAACTAGGTTCTTCTGTATTTGAAGCAACTTCTTCTTCTTCTTCTTCTTCTTGAGATTTTAATACCTCTGAATGCTTTTGAATAGTTGGTTGTAAATTTTCTACAGACAGTTCAAATTCAGATTTTTCTTCTAGAACTGGTGCTGTTTTTTCTTGGGCTATTTCTGAGGTATAAATTGTTGAGAACTCTGAAACTTCTGTTTTGGTTGATCTAAACTTTTTTATAATTAACTCAGGAGTAATTTTAAATCTAATGATTGTATACGCTATCAATAAAAAGATTAGACTAATTCCTAAGCCTGTTCTTCCAATAAATAGCTGAACATATTCATTTATTTCATACCCTATAACTCCAGATAATAGGGTAGCTGATTCATCTATAAAACCTAACGAAACAGAAATCCAAATCATAGATAAAATACCCCAATTATAAGAGATAATTATCTTAGAGAGTTTGGTTCTAAACAGCCAATAAATACCTGAAATAAATAAAAGGTAAGGAATTACAAAAGCCCCTAACCCAAGCCCTTTGTATATGAAAAAATCACTCAGATTTGCTCCAACTTTGCCAAGAAGATTTTTTCCTTGTGCTGTTGTATTTGAAAATTCATTAAGGATGCTCTGATCTTCTTGCCAACTAAAGAAAAAAGAAACAAATGCCACAAAAAGAAACAAAGAAAAAAATATCAAAAAAGAGCCAATGACTGTTTGTATTTGTCTACTTTTAAAAAAAGCTACTATAGGATTGGACCCTAGCGATTTTGTTTTTGTAGCGTTTTTAGTCTTTTTGGCCATAAAAAATAAGAATGTTTAAAAAGTAAATATAAGTATTTACTTAGAAAAGTAATGTTATTTTAGGAATGTAAATAATCCCAGCTATAATTAAAGAAATGATGGCAGCGATCCCAGAAGAGCCAGCAGATACATCTTTAATAAAACCAATTTTTTTGTGATAATCTGGATGCACAAAGTCAGCTAATTTTTCAATACCTGTATTTAAAGATTCGGCAACAAGAACCAAACCAATAGCCAATGTTTGCATGAGCCATTCATTGGCGTTAATTTGAAAATAAAACCCAGCTAATGAAATTAATAGTATAATAAATAACTGGGCTTTAATACTGCTTTCTGTGGTAATTAAGAACCAAATACCACGAAGAGAAAATTTGACACTTCTAATCCGCTCAACAATAAAATTATCTTTTGGGTTCTTCACAGAGTAATTTTTAGATAGCTGCTAATGCATTTTCGTAATTTGGTTCATTAGCAATTTCAGAAACTTGTTCTGAATAGCTAATATTTCCTTCAGAATTTATGACAATTACAGCTCTAGAGTGTAAATTAGCAAACGCACTGTCAGAAATCTCTAATCCATAAGTCTTACCAAAGTTACCATCAGCAAAATCTGATAACATAATTACGTTTTCTATGCCTTCTGCACCACAAAAACGTTGTTGAGCAAAAGGTAAATCTCTAGAAATACACAATACTTTTGTATTTTCCATACTTGCTGCAGATTTGTTAAACGACCTTACAGACGTTGCGCAAGTTCCTGTATCTACACTAGGAAAGATATTTAATAATAAGGTGAATTCATGAAAGTCAGACAATGATTTTTTTGAAAGATCAGTTGCTATTAATTCAAAGTCAGGTGCTTTTGTTCCATTTTTTGGGATTTCTCCAATAGTTGAAATTGGTGTTCCTCCAAGGGTAATTGTTGTCATTTTCTATATTTTTTATATCCTGTAAAAGTAATAGAATAAAGCTAGTAAATTTGTTTCAATATTGTTAATTATTAGAGCAATTAATATAATATCTTCGTGGCTTATTTTTAAACAACCTATGAATTTAAGTATTTACACAAAAGAATTCAAGTATAATTGGACACTAGCTGCACCAGTTATGCTAGGAATGTTGGGTCATACTTTTGTGAGTTTTGTAGACAATATTATGGTTGGCCAATTAGGAACTGCAGAATTAGCAGCGGTTTCATTAGGAAATAGTTTTATGTTTATTGCGATGTCTATTGGTATTGGTTTTTCTACTGCCATTACTCCATTAATAGCAGAAGCAGATTCTTCTAACAATTTTCTAAAAGCTAAGTCTACTTTTAAACATGGCTTATTTTTATGTACTGTTTTAGGAATTAGCATGTTTTTATTGTTATTCTTTTCAAAATCACTATTGCACAGTAATTTTTTAAATCAACCGAAAGAAGTGGTGGCTTTGGCAATACCTTATTTAGATTTGGTTGCTTTTTCTTTGATTCCTTTAATTATTTTTCAAGCATTTAAACAGTTTAGTGATGGTTTGTCTATGACAAAATACCCTATGTATGCAACAATTCTTGCCAACATTATAAATATAATTTTGAACTATATCCTAATTTTTGGAAAATTTGGATTTCCAGCTTTTGGAATTGTCGGTGCTGCATACGGTACCTTAATTTCTCGATTTATTATGGTTGCCTATATATGGTGGTTGTTAGCAAATAAAGAACGATCCAAAAGATTTGTAACTAATATTAAGTTTTTTGTACTAGACAAACTCATGTTGAGAAAAATAACCAGTTTAGGAGCCCCAAGTGCTATGCAAATGTTTTTTGAAATCGCTATTTTTACTGCTGCTATATGGCTTAGTGGTTTGTTAGGGAAAAACCCTCAAGCTGCCAATCAGATTGCTTTAAACTTATCTTCTATGACATTTATGATTGCTATGGGGTTAGGAGTTGCAGCTATGGTTAGAGTTGGAAATCAGAAAGGCTTATTAGAGTTTAAAGAATTACGAAGAATTGCTTTTTCAATTTTTCTGTTTGCTGTTGTTTTAGCTGTAGGTTTTGCAATTTTGTTTTTAATTTTTCGATTTCAATTACCAAAAATATATGTTGATTTAACTGATCCTTTAAATTTATCTGATACGTTGGAGGTAGTAAGTATTGCATCACAATTATTATTAGTAGCTGCAATTTTTCAAATTAGTGATAGTGTACAAGTAGTAGTTTTAGGGGCTTTACGTGGTTTACAAGACGTAAACATTCCAACGCTCATTACTTTTATATCTTATTGGATTATTGGATTTCCTGTCAGTTATTTTTTAGGAAAAGAAGATGTTTTAGGGAGTGTTGGAATCTGGCTTGGTTTATTAGCAGGATTATCTTCAGCGTCTATTTTATTATATCTTCGCTTTAATTATTTAACTTTAAAATTGATAAAAACAAAAGAACATGGACTTACCTAAATTTTTATTAGCTGATAACAGTAATTTTCCTGAAGATATTTTTGTTCTTCATACAGAATTTCCTCGTTTTTTAATCAATTTAAAAGATGATGAAATTGAATGGTTCGAGGATTTATCTGGAGAAAGAGAAGATGATATTGCAGGTGAAGTTTCTAATCTTATAGAAGAAGCTTCTAAATTCTATGATGAACAAATAGAAGGGTATGACTAACTCTTTTTAGTGTTATATATCTATTGCAAACTCTAAAAACACTTTTTTGTGGAGTACAAGATTCATGTTTGGAGATAATGACACACGCACAATATAATCTTTATCACCCTCTTTTGTGGTTCCTTGGGTTGAGGTAGCTGGGATGGTCCAATAACACCCTTTTAACTGACCATAACTTACACAAAACTTACTTTCATTGGGTATTTTTGTAATCATTAAATTTATTAATTTAAGATTTAAAGCTCTCTTATAGGTTTCTTTTTCTTGACCTGTAGTTCCTTTAGTTGGCAGATCTAATGAAAATACTGAAGGAGTAAAGCCCTGTATTGCTAACTCTTGAGATACAAAATTTATTTTTGCGCTTGGTAAAGTTTTTGTTATGAAATTTACAAAGTCTCTTGTGTGATTGTATGCATCACTTATTCTTTGGTTCATTGAAGGCAACTGTTTTGCCAAAAGTTCATATTGAAGTTCAGTGGCTTGGTTATCGCAAAGACTGAGATGCTTGTCTATTTTAGACATCAAAGCAACTGCTTTTATGTTTCCTACACAGTAACCAGCTGTACATCGTCCACCACTCGGAAATTTAGAACCACTGGCATAGGAAATAGTTCTAACTGTTGAAAGAACTTCCCCTTCACCTAAGAAGAGAACATTTGGACAAAAAGTTTGATCTAAAATAAACACAGCATCAATAGCGTTCATAACTTCAGTAGTTGTTCGTTTTTTTTCTAAAACAGCTTTTAATTGTTGTAAATCTGGTACTTCAACTCTTGGGTTTGTAGGAATTTCAGCAATAATGTATGGAACAGCATCTTGGGTAGCAATTTTAGCTAAAATGGCATCAATACTTTGTACCATATTATGCTCACCATCTACAGGTAAATCAACTACTTCAACATTTTTATTACAGGCAGCAACACGTCTTGCTTGGTCATTAGTTCCACCATAACAATTGGGAGGTACAATAAATTTAATGGGCTTTCCTTTATGGTTTTCTTGTGCATAGTCTATAAGTCCCATCATAATAGCATATTGAATAGATAGACCGCTAGATCCAACAAGAGGCTTAGTATCTGCACCAGTAATACTAGTAATTGAATCGAGAACAATTTTTTTATTTATCTCTAAATTGCTTAATGAAATAGGAAAACGAGAATTTTTAACTAAAGCATGTAAAGCAGTATTACAATTTACTGGCGTCATGGCAATAGTTTCTCTTCGTCTTACATGCTGTATCTCGGAAATATAATATTCATTTTGTTCTCCATTTACAACTAAAACACTTCCAAGCTGCTTATATATATTGACAAAAAAGTCGGTATTTGAGTTGAGAGAATTAACGCCAATAGTTTCATCTTGCGAAACAAAAATTGTGCTACCTTCAAAATGAGGAATGTCTGATGATTTCTCAACATGTTTTAATTCAAATTCATAACCGTAAGTTTGTTTAATAACTTCAGCATCAAACATCACTGGAAGTTTATCAGTATAGATTATTTGAGTATTTTTATGATCTAGTAAATTTTTTCTTAGAATTGCTAAAACAGGAATTGTTTGTGATGAAAAGCTAATGATATTTTCTGGTTTTGTGTCATGTAAATGAGCAATTGCCCATTCTAAGATACAAGATAATGGGTGCCCTAATCGAATATAATCATAAGCGGTAGGTAAATCATCTAAAGCTGAAGTATCAGCAATGTTTTTGTTGCACAAAAGTTTAAACTGTTCTAAGAATTCAGTTTTAGCTAATTTTTCATCATAAATATCTAAACGATGTGTTGTTGTAGACAACCAACCGGTAGGCATATTCTCTAATACATTTTTAAGATAGTTTAGCATACTTGTGTATTTTATAATTTCAAAAGACTTTTCTTATTTTTTTGATTTTTCTACAAACTCTAATTTATCAAGAGAAGCCTCAGTTGTAAAGATTCCATAATTAATAAAAGCCTTTTTCTTTTCAATTTTTTCTATAGTGCCAGTAGCGTTTCCATCAATAAGTCTAACTCTATCATTCACTTTAAAAATGTATTCAGATTTAGCCTTGGCAATTTTTTTAGCTTCTTCATTTTTAACTTTTCTTACTTCAACGACCTTTTCTAGCACTTCTTTTTCTACTTTCTTAATTACTTCTTGCAGCTGTTTTTCAACAATTTTTGCTTGCTGTTTTTGTGATTTAGTCTTAGGATTGATAGGTTTTTTCTTGGCATATTTTACCTTTTCGTCTGCTACCCACTTATTAAAATTAACAATTAATTCCTTTTTATTGTTTGTTTGCAAGTACTTGTTTAACAATTCATTGGTTTTTCTTCCCAAAGACAACATTTTTTGATTCTTGTCATACAATTCCTGAAAACCAGCTAATTTGGCCTGAATTTTTTCTTCTTTGTCTTGTAAACTATCTATATGTTCTTGTCCCTTAGATTTTTGCTTTTCTAAATTTTCGGAATTTTTTTGGAGACGATTTCGTTCTTTTTGAAGCTTAGAGATGGTATTGTCTAAACGAATTTTCTCAGTTTCTACTCGTTTTTTTGCTTTGTTAATGAGACTAAACGGAATTCCGTTTTTCTGAGCTACTTCAAAAGTAAAAGAACTCCCAGCTTGTCCAACATATAATTTATATAAAGGCTCTAAGGTTTGCTCATTAAATTGCATATTAGCATTAGTCACGTTATCTAATTCATTGGCCAAGACTTTTAGATTTGAGTAATGTGTAGTAATAATACCAAATGCTTTTTTATGATAGAACTCTTCTAAGAAAATTTCTGCTAAAGCACCTCCTAATTCAGGATCACTTCCTGTGCCAAATTCATCTATTAAAAACAAGGTTCTTTCGTTACATTTTCGTAAAAAATAACGCATATTTTTTAAACGATAACTGTATGTACTCAATTGATTTTCTATAGATTGGTTGTCTCCAATGTCTGTCAAGACAGTATCAAAAACAGTAGTTTCACTTCGTTCATCTACCGGAATTAAAATGCCACTTTGTAGCATTACCTGAAGCAAACCTATGGTTTTTAGTGTGATACTTTTTCCACCAGCATTAGGGCCTGAGATTACAATAATTTGTTGTTGTTCGTTAAGTTCTATAGATTGAGGAATGACCTCTAAATTTGCTTCTTTATTTTTCACTAAAAGAATAGGGTGGTAGGCGTTTTTAAAATAAACTCTCTTTGTTTCTCCAATTTTAGGTAATAACCCGTTAATAGAATAAGCATATTTTGCTTTAGAGCCAATGACATCTAGATGAGCTAAATATACTAGGTATGATTCTAATAATGGGGTATATGGTCTTATTTGGTAGCTTAAAGTTTTGAGAATTCTAATAACTTCTTGCTTTTCTTCATATTCTAGATTTTGTAATTCTCTTTGATATGCAAGAGTGGCTTGTGGTGCGATGAAAACAATATTACCAGATTTTGAAGAACCCACTAAACTTCCTGTTATTTTTTTACGGTGCATCGCTAAAACAGCTAAGACACGATGATTGTCTACAACAGATTCTTTAATATCATCTAAATAACCAGCTGCTTTTTCCTTTCCTAAGGCACTAGAGAAACTCTGACCAATTTTTCCTTGTAAGCCAGCAATACTTCTTCTAATTTTCCTCAATTCTGGAGAAGCATTGTCTACAATTTCTCCATAAGCTGAAATTACTTTTTTAATTTCGTCAATAATTTCTTGAACAAAGTCAACATGTTCACTTAAAAATGAAAGATTAGGGTAGTAGTTGTGAAACTTTTTAAAATATTTTTTTAATTCTTTAACCGATTCAGAAATAGCAGCAATTTTTAAAAAACTTTCTGTTTCTATAAAACTATCTTCAATAGTCAAACGTTTTATCTGTTCGTAGATATTATCAAAACCATGGTTGGGTATTCTATTATCGCTTTCAAATGAAGAAAGGTATTCATTGGCAAAATCTAACTCACGTATCAGTTGTTTTTTATTGGAAAAAGGCAAGGTTTCTAAAACTTGTTTTTTTCCCAATTCTGAAATACTGAAGGTTGCAACTTGTTGAATAACCGTTGTAAATTCTAAATCTTGTAATGCTTTCTCAGAAATATCTATGCTCAAACCTTTATATTTGGTGACTACAAAAATAGCAAAGAATGAACATTAATATTGAGGAAAGCTGGAAAAATATCTTACAATCAGAATTTGAGAAGGAGTCTTTTAAAAGTTTGTCTGAATTTGTGAATTCTGAATATAAAAATCATCATTGCTACCCAGAAGAGAAAAATGTTTTTGCAGCGTTTAATACATGTTCTTCCAAAGATTTAAAAGTGGTAATAATTGGTCAGGATCCTTATCATGGTAAAGGACAAGCAAACGGATTGTGTTTTTCTGTTTTAGATGGTATTCCACATCCACCATCTTTAAAAAATATTTTTAAAGAATTGCAAACAGATGTAGGCAATTCTATTCCTGTTTCCGGGAATTTATCTTCTTGGGCTAAACAGGGAGTTTTGTTATTAAATGCCACATTAACTGTTAGAGCTAATAAGGCGGGAAGCCACCAGAAAAGAGGATGGGAAGAATTTACAGATGCCGTTATTAAACAAGTATCTGAACAAAAAGAACAACTTGTTTTCTTACTTTGGGGAAAATTTGCACAGAGTAAAACAACCCTTATTGATACAAAGAAACATCAAGTTTTTACTGCTCCACATCCATCACCCTTAGGGGCATGGAGAGGTTGGTTTGGAAGTAAGCATTTTTCTAAAACAAATGAATATCTTAAAAAAAATCATCAAAAAGAGATTGTTTGGTGATAAGAAACTTGCTCTGAAGCAGTTTAGTGAAGTTGAATTAAGAACAAAAACTACACCAATTCTAATGTTTGAGCTAAAACAGCTTGTTGTGGTGATTGTTCTATTGATTTAAAAAGGTTTTCTGCTAATCCACAAGGGCTTGATGTACTTCTACAAGAAGAAAGACTAATTAATCCTATAACAAAAATTGAAATATATATGATTCTTTTCATTGGTTGTCTTTAACGCACTAAATGTACATGTTTTTTTTTAAATTCTTTTGGGTTCACTTTTACAGTTTAATCAGAATTTTAAGGATTGCTAATTCAACAAACCATTTTATCTAGTGTGTAAATAATCAAATCTGTTATAACTTTATTCGGATTTTCACTAAACATACCCAAGGCTCTGTTGGCAATAATTGCATTCATTGAACAAGCATGATGTCCAAGTAGCTTTGATAATCCATAAATGGCAGATGTTTCCATTTCTAAATTGGCAACTCTTATACCATTAAAGTTAAAAGAATCTATTTTGTTATTTAAATTAGAATCTTTGATTGGTAAACGTACTACTCTTCCTTGAGGACCATAAAATCCTCCAGCTGTAGCTGTCATTCCTTTATAAATTATTTCAGAAGTTATTTTATCTTCTAATGATTTACTGTTAGAAACCACCAACGGAAAGCATTTTTTCTCATCCCAATTTGTATGCGCAACAAAGGCATTTTCAATGCTAGGATGTGAAATAGTTTCTGTAATATAGGAGCGTAACATGCCATTGATGTCTATAGCATAAGTACTCAGTAAAAAACTATCTAGCGGAATGTCTTTTTGTAAAGAACCAGAAGTTCCAATTCTAACAATATTTAAAGCTGTATGTTTTTCTTTAATTGTTCTAGTTTCTAAATTAATATTTACCAGAGCATCCAATTCATTTAAAACAATATCAATATTATCTGAACCAATACCAGTTGAAATTACAGATATTCTTTTGCCTTTATAAACACCTGTGGTTGTTTTAAATTCTCTCTTATGTATTGAAAATTCAATAGTATCAAAATATTGAGTTACTTTATCAACTCTATCAGGATCACCAACAAAAAGAAGATCAGGAGCAATATTTTCTGGCTTCAAATTCAAATGATAGATACTTCCATCTGGATTTAAAATAAGTTCTGAATCTTTTATTCTCATCTTAGAAACTAATTTTTAATAGTTTGTTTGAACTATTCTGATAGAGGTAACTGTATTGTTCTACACCTCCTAGATATGCATTATCAGTTCTTAAATCCCTATATAAATTTTGTTTATTTTCAAGTGCTTTTTTTCCTCTTCTACTTAATTTCACTGGGTTGAAAGATGTAAATAATATTTTAAGGCGTTCAATTTTATGAGTGTAATGAAACTCTTCAAAGCCATATATTTCTTCATTTTTTAAGAGGTTTTTCACCAATTGATTTTTTGATGTATACCTTGTTTCAGCAGCTGTTCTTATAATATAATTTTCTATAGAGTTTAGCCCGTTTTCTATAGAGGGAAAACGTTTTAAGTGCATTTCTATGGCTTTAGACAAATGAATAAAAGGACTCATTGGGTTGTATCTATAAATAGTTTCTAAACGAAGCGGACAGTTAGAACAGTATAATTGCCAAATATAATCTGCATACTCAATATCATCTAAAGATAATTTTGATCTCTGAAGGTATTGTTTTGTGATTTGATCATTACTTAATTGTTTTATTGCTACAAACTTCTTGCTAACATCAAGATTACTTGCACTTACTAAACTTATTTTTTCTCCTTTTCTATATCTTTTTAACCAGCTAATAATGGCAATCATATTTATTTGACTGTGCAAATCGTGATCAAACCATAAAATAATCTCTTCTTTATTTTTATTTTGGCACAGATTTCTATACTCTTTTAATGTGAGGTCAATAAATGTTTTTTTTGTGACTTTATAGGATGATTTTAAAAACTCAAAACGAGTTTTCCAAAAAGTTTCACTACCCACATCAATAGATGTTTTACCTTCACACAGCATTTCTCTCCAGGTAATAAATTTTCCTGTATACCCAAGTGATTTTAAATAATCTGTAGTCTTGTCACCGTTGGTAATATGTAAAGTTGATGTATTCATAATTATAGGGAATTTTGGTTAATTTTTTAAATACTTTATTGTGATATCTTAGCCTCCGACGCGTTTTACCGTAAAGCCTTTTTCTTGTAACATTTCCATAATTTTATCTCTATAATTACCTTGAATGATGATGGTTTCATTTTTAAAACTTCCTCCAACACTTAATTTTGTCTTAATTTCTTTCGCTAAAGTTTTAAAATCTTTACTTGCGCCATTATAGCCATCTATAATAGTAATAGGTTTTCCTTTGCGTTTTTCATACTTACACAAAAGAGGGTCATCTTGTAACCAAATAGTAGAAGCTTTATCCTTTACTGGTTCTTCTTGTACTTGGTGATCTGGGAATAAGTTTTTAAGTTGATCTTTAAAGTCCATCAGAAACTACTTAGTTAATCCTAATTCACGCAGGCGTTCATTTAAGAACTCACCAGCGGTAATATCATCAAATCCTTTTGGATTTTCATGATCTATACATGCATCTAAAACATCTAATTTCATATCGCTTATTGGATGTAAAAAGAAGGGAATAGAATACCTAGAGGTACCCCATAATTCTTTTGGAGGATTTGTTACTCTGTGTATTGTAGATTTTAGCTTATTGTTGCTATGACGCGAAAGCATGTCACCAACATTAATCATAATTTCATCTGGCTCTGCTACTGCGTCAATCCATTCACCTTTGTGGTTTTGAACTTGCAATCCTTTTCCTTGTGCACCCATTAATAATGTAATTAAGTTAATGTCACCGTGAGCTGCTGCTCTTACTGCATTCTCAGGTTCAGACTGGATAGGAGGATAGTGTATGGGTCTTAAAATACTATTACCGTTATGAATATATTGATCAAAATACGTTTCTTCTAAGCCTAAATGGATGGCTAAAGAACGCAATACATACTTTGCTGTTTTTTCTAACATTCTATAAGTTGTTCTACCAACTTTGTTAAATCCTGGAAGTTCGTCTACTAAAACATTTTTTGGATATTCTAATTCTAGTTCAGTATTGTTTTCTACATATTGACCAAAATGCCAAAACTCTTTTAAATCACCTTCTTTTCTTCCTTTAGCACTTTCTTTTCCGAAGGAAACATAGCCACGTTGGCCACCGATACCTGGTACTTCATATTTTCTTTTGACATCAACGGGTAGCTCAAAAAAGTTTTTAATTTCTTTGTATAATTCTTCTACAAGAGCTTCGTCTAGAAAATGGCCTTTTAAAGCTACAAAACCAATGTTTTCATAAGCATGTCCTATATCATCAATAAATTGTTGTTTTTTTGAGTTATCATTAGATAAAAAATCAGCTAAATTAACGCTAGGTATTTTATTCATGGTAAAAATTATTTTCTTAAAAGAAGTTAAATTAGTAAAAAATAAAGTTATTTTTTACGAAAAGGGATTAAATATGAAATTGTGTAGTTAAAGCCGAAGCCAGTATTACTTGTATATACTCTGTTAAAGCCAGGAGCATAGTGAGTTTTGAAATTTACAGGATCTGTTATGCTAACCATTATTTTATAGGAACCACTGAAGGTAATAAAGATATTTGTGTATACCTCTGCTCTAAAACCTACTTGTAATTCAGACCAATGAGCTGTAAGTCCTTTTTCTGTAGAAGGTGTGTTAATAATCTCTGCTGGTAATATAGGACTACCGGAATTAATTTGATAGCTATTTAATGTTTGTTCAAACGTCGCAAAACCATAACGAAAACCAATAAAAATTTCATTATTCATGTCTAGCCAATTGTTGTAGGAATTGTAATTTAGACCAATTTTTATATAACTTCCTTTAGAGGTTGAATTTGTAAAGTCTTCATTTGTAGTAAATTTTTCGTTTCCAAGTTCTGCAGCCGCATACCATTTTTTTGAAATTCGATAATCACCTACAATTTCTAGACCGCTGTTGTAGTCTTGTAATAAAGATCTAATAGGCTTACTAATATCTACACCCAGTCTAAGCCCGTAATTTGTTTTATAAATAATACTGTCTTTAGGAATAGAATCATTTTTTTGTTGAGCAGAAGCACTCACAAAAACGACTAAAAAACAGATCTTAATGAAAAATTTGAATATGCGCTGCTGACTCATCATCTATGGTAGGTATTGTAATGGTATTTTCTAAGGTTTCTGTTAGTCCTATAATCCAATCGTTTGAAACATCTGAAGTAACAGTTACGTTGTTAAATATAGCTTTAAAACCACAGGATCTAGAAACAAATACTTCTTCTATTTCATAATCGATTGTTAAGATATCGACATTGGTTCCTGATGAAAAATTATAAATAATTTGGTTGCTAGTAACATCTAAAGGAATTACAATAGAATCTATACTTACATTGGTATATATACTGTCTAAATCATTAGGGTTTACTGTTAAATCTGTTACGGTTTTCGTTTCTGAAATATTTGTTGCATTGTAAAAACGAATAATCATATTAGGAGTAATGGGTTCTATACAAAAATCATCTTTTTCACAACTCGAAATAAGTAAGGCAATTAGCGATAAGAATAAATAATATTTTTTCATTTTAGAACTAGCAACTAATAGTTTACTCTTCAACTTCTACAATTTTTTCCATGGCTTCTGCCAATTTAAAATCTAATTCAGTAACACCTTCAGCATCATGAGTTGTTAATTTTATTTCCAAAACATTGTAAACATTCGTCCATTCCGGATGATGATTGAGTGTTTCACATTCAAAGGCTATTCTCATCATGGCACTCATACAGTTTTTAAAGCTATCAAATTCAAATTCTGAATGTAAGGCATTCTCGTAATACTCCCAATCAGGAAAATTTTCTAATCTTTTTTCAATTTCTACATCTGTTAGTTTTTTCATCTCTTTGCGTGTATTTGTATCAAAAGTACAACAATATTAAAAACATTAAATTGTATTAAATATTATATTTTCTCAAATAAAACAACTGTTTCAATATGAGAAGTATGTGGAAACTGATCTACCAAACTTATTTTTTTAATTTCATAACCATGCTTCATCATTTCTTCTGTATCTCTTGCCTGAGTAGCAGGGTTACATGAAACATAGACGATTCTATCGGCATTAATTGCAATAATTTTCAGGAGTGTTTTAGGAGCAATTCCTGCACGAGAAGGATCTAAAATAATGGTTCGAATTTTATTTTTATATTCAGGGTGTTCGTTTAGAAACTTGCCAACATCAGCAGCATAGAACTGTAATCCGTCTATCTTATTTCTTTTCGCATTTTTAATTGCATCTTTAATTGCCGAGGCAACAATATCTACTCCAATAATTTTTGCATTGGTACTTCTAGATGCTAAAATTTGACCAATAGTACCTGTTCCACAAAACAAGTCCATTACTACTGTATTGTCTATAGCATCTTTGTTTTCCAGTGCATAATCAATTACTTTAGAATATAGTTTTTCAGCAGATTTTGGATTGGTTTGAAAGAAGCTTTTCATGCTAATTTCAAAATTCAATCCTAATAATTCTTCTACAATTTTATCTTCTCCAGCTATCAGTTGACTACTTCCTGCTGTTGCAAGGGTTCTATCGCCAGTTTCATCATTAATAGAATGTAAAAGTCCTGCAAACCGATCTTTAAAAATATCTTGTAATAATTTAGAAAAATCGTTTAAATCAAATTGAGAAAGATCAAAAGAAGTAGTGACTAGATTAAATAAAAGATGATTGGTTTTGTAAGATTTTCTCACTACAAAATAACGAAAGAAACCTTCTCTCTTTGGTCCGTGCCATGGTGCTAAACCAGTTGCTTCACAATACTTTCTTATGGTACTAATGTTATCTTCAACTAAGGTATCAAAAAGGCCAGAGTCTTTCTCTAGATTGTCTCCCATCCACCATACACCACGTCTTTTAAAACCTAAAGTAAAAATATCAATATCGGTCTTATTTATTCTGTCATAACCAATGGCAGAAAAACCGTATTCCATTTTATTCCTGTAATGAAAAACATTTGGTGAAGTTACCAATTCATCAAAAAGATCTTCAATATTTGATACTTTGCCAATTCGTTTAAATAAAGACAAGGTACTTTCTTTCTTGTATTTGTGTTGTATTTCTATAGGCAATTGAATGTAAGGAGCGCCAGGAATGTCTTGATAGGGAACAGGTACTTCATCTTCAGAGCTCTGTAAAACATCAATTAAATTACACTCTGCGTAATTTTTACTTGTTTTTTTTACCTGAGCTTTTACAGTTTGTCCTGGAATGGTATTAGGAATAAATACTACAAATTCACCTTCTTCAGATCTAATTCTAGCAATTCCTTTTCCACCAAAAGCATAGTCTTCTATTTTTAATTCTAATATTTGACCTCTTTTTACAAATTTATTTCGTTCTCTTTTTGGCATCTGTTTCTTCAATAAGTATGGTTTGCGAAATTAACAAAAAGATATGTAGGTAGCCGAAGATTACTTATGAAATTGATTTGTTTGATGTGAATTATATTTCTTAAATTGCGAGTCTTACGGGATGATTTCTTTCCCACGCTGAATTTTCGGATGCTTCGAAAGGATAAAGGTAGATAAGGAATGATTATTTTACTCGTTAAGCGAGATTTAATTATTAATGTTTACCCCTAACTAAGGGGGTAAACGATGTTTTGTTTAAGATCAAGACATAAACCTTAAATTATTTTAAATGGCTGTCATAGAACAAATAACTTCGCAACAAGCGATTGATTTAGAAAACAAACACGGAGCACACAACTACCACCCACTTCCGGTAGTTTTAAGCAGAGGTAAAGGTGTTTATGTATGGGATGTAGAAGGTAAAAAGTATTATGATTTTTTATCTGCATATTCCGCAGTAAACCAAGGACATTGTCATCCTAAAATTATTGAAGCATTAATAGAGCAAGCTAGTATTTTAACTTTAACCTCTCGTGCATTTCATAATAATGTATTAGGTGAATATGAAAAATATGTAACTAATCTATTTGGTTATGATAAAATTCTACCAATGAATACTGGAGTAGAAGGAGGTGAAACAGCAATTAAATTATGTAGAAAATGGGCTTATAAGGTAAAAGGCATCG
>MDTF01018928.1_pt1 | contig 23130 bp, 16 predicted proteins | sample 811191 | NCBI WGS metagenome assembly MDTF01 (sample SAMN05326649, study PRJNA326480) | marine metagenome | isolation source: seawater | place: Southern Ocean | collected 2011
CCAATCGCGACTATCCTCAACTCCTTTATAATTATAGTTTAGAGGGTGCTCCTTAAAATAAACTTTTGATTCTCCTAATTGAAGTTCATGGAATTCTCCTACAAATATTCGTACAGCAGGAATATTTTGCGATAATGAAATCATGAAGTCCATAGCTTTTTGTCCAATCGGATATTTGGCAAAAATACTTGGCTCCAAAAGTAATATTCGATGAGCGTCTAATTCTTTTCTCCATATGGGATCTAAATTATAATAATTGTAGATACAGACTTCTTTCTCGTCACTAATCACAAAATTGTCAGAGTCAGGTAAATTGCTTTCTCCGACTTCAGTAACCATTGAAGAAAAAGATGAGGGTGGATTCATGGCAGCAATGCTTTCATAGGAAGTATCTAAGAAAGTACTTGTTTGCTTGCTAAAAGTATATTTATTAATATTCTCTTGATTGGCAAAGTATTTTTTATTGCTATTAGCGCCACATACCCATTGCCAACTTAGTGAATTTGACGCCCAGTCTCCATCCAGCAAGTTATAATACATCCATTTGGCAGGAATCGCCCAATGGCTTTTTGCTATGTTTGTTGCTATTGAGGCGAGGTACATTCTCAAGTGATTATGCATGTAGCCAACTTGATATAGCTCAATGATAGCCTGATCAATGGCTTCTATCCCAGTTTTTGCTTCTACTATACACTTGGCAATTCCTTCTTGATTCACTCCTAACTGCTTTTGCTTAAGGTCGAAGTCAATATTTTTTTCAATCCAGACCAGTTGCCAATAATCTCTCCAGGCCAGCTCTTGAATATATTTTTCTATTTCTTTTGATTGGAATCCCTTGTTTAAAAGATGATCTAATATTTGTTTTGTGGATATCACCCCTCTAGATATATAAGGAGAGAGTTTACTTACTGAACCATTTATAAAATTCCGATTTTTGGCATATTCCAGAGGTTTAATATTGTCAAGTTCCTTTATGATGTTTTGATATTCGAGAATAATTCTCATAAAATGTTTTTAAATATAAAAATGAAATCTTCTTATTTTCTGTAACTAATAATTAAAACTGTACCCGTAAGTCCAAATGAAATAAGATAAAAAACTCCTTCTTGAATCGTATGAAGTAAAAGTGCTCCAATCCCAAATAGGAGAGAATAGGCGCAGATTACGGAAAGAACCCATCTTAAAAATAGCAGACCAATTGATGTCATTCCTTTTGGGAAAACACGAGATTTAAAATATTCCCATTGCTTAGATTTTTTTGTTAATAGTAGGACTAAAATCCAAGAAAAAGTGGTCAGCGCCACGGTAAAAAAAAACGAATATGGAAACTCCAAGTTGAAAACATATCGAGCCAGTGAATAGCCCGCAAAAGGAATGATGGTTGCTGTTATTTCTACCCATGCATTTATTCTTCCCCAGAACCAGCGTAATATTAATACCAAACCAAGTCCAGCCCCACATTCCATAATAAATTTCCAAACTCCAGAGATACTATCAATTTGTGTTGAGACTAACAAGCTCAAAGAAGCAAGAATCGCGAGTAACCATTTGCTGTTTTGCATAATCGTCTCATCTTTTGTTGGTGACTTTTTCATTCTTAGCCAGACATCGTTAATTAGATAAGAAGCTCCCCAATTTAGCTGAGTAGAAATAGTGCTCATATAAGCGCTAAAAAATGCTACGAGCATTAGTCCCATCCACCCTTTTGGGAGGTGGTTTTTCATAGCATAGATGTATCCATAACGTGGATGAGCCTCATAATTAATTGCTTCTGAGAGCCTGGGGTTTTTTTTGGCAGCTTGCCTTAGGCCCTCTCTTACAACGAGTACTTTTGTCGCTTCTGAAATATTATTAGGGTTGCTTTCTCCTGTTAGCCAAAGAGGAGAATAATTTTCCATCATTTTCACCTCTGTTAAAGCCTTTTTAAATTCTTCAGGGGCATGATTTTCCACATTAAACAATGTTAATGACGCTAGACCTACTAATATCCATGGCCATGGTCTTAGGGCATAATGAGCAAAATTAAAAAAAAGCGTAGCTCCAACTGCGTGAGCCTCATTTTTTGTACTCATAATACGTTGAGCTATATAGCCTCCTCCTCCTGGCTCTGCTCCCGGATACCAGGTGCTCCACCACATCATTCCGAAGTATGCAAAAAATGCCCCAATACCAATTGCTAGACCATTTGTATTTCCTTCTGAAAGGTTTGGAAAGAATTTTAATTGCTCTAATGGAAGCGAGCTTTTCAATCCTTCTAGGCCTCCAATCTCTTCGGATTGAACAACAAAAATTGCCAGAGCGACACTTCCAATCATAGCAATAATAAATTGCATTGCGTCTGTTACTACAACTCCAAATAATCCTGAAATTGATGCGTAAATGGTTACAAGAACTGTAATTCCAGCGGTAAGCCAAAAAGCAAATGTATATGGTATCCCGAATAGGCCTTCGAGAACAGATATCATGGCTACATGAACCCATCCTAATATTAAGAGGTTTATAAAAAAACCAAGATAAACTGCACGAAACACTCGTAAAATAAATGCTGGTTTACCATGGTATCGTAATTCAATTAACTCTGCTTCTGTTACAACACCAGCTCTGCGCCACAATGGAGCAAATACGATTGCCGTGAGCATTCCTCCTGCTAGCAGATTCCACCATATCCAATTTCCTGAAATACCACTTAATCCAATAATCTCAGTTACGGCTAATGGCGTATCTGCGGCAAAGGTTGTGGCCACCATCGATAAACCAGCCAACGCCCATGGTATATTTCTGCCTCCTAAGAAAAACCCTTCTAAAGTTTTATTCGAACTTTTCCCTGCCCAAATTCCAATACTAATTATTATAGTCAATATTGTAATAATTATCACAATATCAATGTTTTCAAGTTGAATGGAATTCATCTCGAAAAGATACACAGCTTAAGGCTTTAATAATGAATTTGAGTCAAATATTTTATATGACTATTATTGATTTTAAAAAGAACTAAAAGGGCGTTGTACTTTTGATATAAACCCTGAAAATAATGAACGTATTACTATTTGGTTCTGGCGGCCGTGAATCTGCATTTGCTTGGAAAATTGCTCAGAGTAAATTATTAAACGAGCTATATATAGCTCCAGGAAACCCCGGAGTAAAGGAGTATGGAAAATGTGTTGACTTAAAGTGGGACAACTTTAGTCAGGTCAGGGATTTTTGTCTGATAAAATCAATTGATATGGTAATTGTGGGTCCAGAATATCCTCTGGTATATGGATTAGCGGATTATTTTTCTGATACAAAATCTCTTTCTGATATATATTTTATTGGTCCTAAAAAGCAAGGAGCAAAACTGGAAGGAAGCAAAGACTTCTCGAAAAAATTTATGCAACGGCATGATATACCCACAGCTAGTTATCAAACCTTTGGAAAAAAGGAACTCACAGAAGCTGTGGAATATTTAAAAAACACTCTTGGGCCGTATGTGTTAAAAGCAGATGGTCTTGCCGCAGGTAAGGGTGTTGTGATTCATAATGATTTGAATGATGCCATAAATGAGATTACGGAAATGCTCCATGGTGAAAAGTTTGGCGAGGCTTCTTCCAGAGTTGTTGTTGAAGAGTTTCTTGACGGAATCGAGTTTTCTGTGTTTGTGTTAACTGATGGTCATGGATACTTTCTTCTTCCAGAGGCAAAAGATTATAAGCGTATCCAAAACGGTGATAAAGGATTAAATACCGGCGGCATGGGCGCGGTTTCTCCCGTTCCGTTTTTAACTGAATCAATTTTAAATGAAGTGAAACAAAAAATAATAGAACCAACTATCTCAGGTTTATCAAAAGATGAAATTGATTATGTGGGTTTTGTTTTCTTTGGATTAATTCACACGAAAAGAGGAATTAAAGTAATAGAATATAATTGTAGAATGGGAGACCCCGAAACAGAAGTTGTGTTAGCTAGAATTAATGAGGATATTATGGGAGTCTTAAAGCAGGCTGGTGAGAAAGAAATAATAACTCGTTCATTGAAAGTGAAAGAGGAAACCGCAATAGCAGTTATGAGTGTAAGTAAAGGATATCCCGGAAAATATGCTGATGGAATTCTCGTAAGAGGTATTGAAGAAGCCTCTAAAGAAGCTATTATATTTCAAGCCGGAACTAGGTTAGAAGACAATAAAATTCTAACCAATGGTGGTCGTGTTTTATGCGCTACAGCGTTGGATAAAGACCCCTCTATTGCTAGAGAAAAAGCATATAAATCTTTAATGTTCATCGATTTTGATGGAGGGTTTTACAGGACAGATATTGGCAAAGATTTAGGGATTAAATAACAAAGCCTTGCTCAAAATAAACAAGGCTTTGTTAAAGTTTATACTATTAATAGCTAGGTTAAAAAATCATTCTTCTGGACTAATCCTGCTCATTCTTTCGTCTATTCTCTCTGCTTTTTCTTTTGATGCAGTCCATGAGCTATCAAGCTCATAAGCTTTTAAAAACATTTTTTTTGCTTTATCGAAATCTCCAGCTTTAATATAAAAGTCACCATAAGAATCAAAAGCATTTGGAACATCTGCGTTTGCTCTAGCGAAAATCTCAAAGTGTTTTTTCGCTTTTTCCATATTTCCATCAGCCATATACTTGTATCCGAGCATATTATTCACTCCACCATGTTCTGGTAACCTCCACCAAGCGCGCTTTAGTATATCAATTGCAAGCTTATTATCTTCTAATTCCCATGCGTACCATATTCGAATCATATGATCATCGGGAGCATGCATCATGGCAAGTTCAAGTTCACGTTGACCTATTTCTCGATCACGGGTATATGATTGAATAAAATGTTTTTCTGCACGACTAGAATTGTCAGTTTTTGATAAAGCTAAATTCATAACTTTTTCTAAGTTTTCCACATCATTTTTCGCCCAATAATATTGAAGTTGTCCAAGGTGAGCTGTTGCCCAATTTGGATCTTTTTCAACTAGGGTGTCAGAAATTAATTTGGCCAAGTCAAATTCTAGATTCATCATGGCATTGCGCATTTCATTGTATGCGTATAGCCCTCCCTCTAGTTCGGTTGATGGCCATAAAAATCCCTGTGCTAATTCTGAGTTATCAACCCCTAGCCATCGCTGCCACTTTAGTTTTCCATCTTCTTTCCCTACGATACCAGAAAAATTTCGGTATGTAGTATTCACGCCATCAATGTACCATTGAACAGTTCCATAAACATTGGCGTGATTCCCCATCATATAGATATCATGAATGGTTGCTTTAATAGAGTCTTCATAAAGCGAACTGCCGTCTGCTCCATCGGCAATGTATTCGGCAGGAGTATTCCTCCATACAGGGTTTGACCAAACGATTAGGTTCTCCGAAAGTCCATCAAGGTATCCCTCGATGCCTGCTTCATAGCCAACTTGGCTCTCAATGTGATTGATTGTAAATTCTCTGACATCATCTTCGGATAATTGAGTGCAAGCAGAAAATGTTAAAACCAATAAACTTATTGGTATTATTTGTTTAGTATTCATCGTGTTTAGGTTTTTTATTTAGAATGAGAATAAATGTACTCAAATCTTATAAACGATCAGCATAATTGGAAGTCCCTATAAAATGCGATAGATTTTATTTTTCTCCTGCTTTTTGGTGCTTAACCATTTCTCGAAGCCAATATATTCCAAGACCTGCTATAACAGACATGAATAAATAATTTAAATTATCACCTAAAATGGGTAGTATTTGAAATGTCCATTCAAAAAAACTTCCTAAACTTTCAAAAAGAATACGTAATGGCATAGTTGAAATGTTAATTTTAAACAAATTTACTGCAAAGCGTGCTACCATCGATTCATATTTTTAGAAACCCTCACCCTGGGATTGCTATTTTACTAGTTTTTTTTACTTCATTAGGGACGGGGATTATTAATTTTTTTCGCGGTGTGCATCTTTTTGATGAGGACATTGATTTCTGGACTGCTCCAATTTGTATTGGCTTGGCATCTTGGTTGATAAATGTTATTCTGGTTTATCGAAGTAGATATTTACTCTCTAATTATCTTTTAGGTTGGTATTGGTGGTGCCTGTTAATAGCGCTTACTGATGACCCACTTACATGGAAGGAAGGAGTCTTAAGTGTTGGTATTTCAATATGGATGGCAATATTGTTTGAGCTAGGCGATGAACGAAAAAAATCTCTTAGGACAAGGAGTAACTTAGGATTTACCGCAGCTCTGTTAGGTCTTGTTCAGCCTCTTCTTTTAACACTATTGATTCCATCTATAATTTCACTTGCAGTGGGATTAAAAGTGATTGCTAGGGATTGTTTACAGGTTATTATCGCTTGGTTAATGCCAATAATATCATACATCGCATTTTTGATGCTGCCTTTTATTTCACTGAACCCCTTTATTTTTAACATTCAACCAAATGTTTCTTTTCGATGGCCTCTTTTTGGAGAGTATATTGTTTTAATCTGGGCTTTTTTTGCTTTGAGTCAGACACTACGGGCACTTACAAATGCTAAAAAGCCAAAAAGACGAGGGTTATTAATTAGTTGGCTAGGGATCGGCTATGCTATATTACTTTCTTTTTTCTCGCCTAACTCAAGTGAATATATACCAATATTGGCTGTTTTTTTTGGTCCCCATCTTGTTAATCTTCAAAATTATATTTATCCAAAAAAACTTCAATATTGGCTAACCCCTTCCTTCCTATTAGCTGCATTGGTTGAAATTATTATTTAATTGAATAATTTATCTTTCGACCTTATGAATTTCCAAAAAAAAGGGCCTTGAGTTCAGTAGCTTCATCTGGGATCATCTTACCAGATAATATTAATGCCAATTGACGGCGTCGAAGCGCACTTTCAAAACGTTGTATTTCAATTTTACTCTCAGGAATCAGACCTGGTACTTCAGTTGGAATTCCATTATTATTAACAGCCACAAAAGTATATATCGCTTCGTTACACTTTGTTTTTTCTCCATTTCCACGCTGATCTTCTGTGAATACATCAATAAATATTTCCATTGATGATTTGAATGCACGTGAAACTTTGGCTTCAAGAGTAACTATTGACCCTTGAGGAATAGCTTCTTTAAATGACACATGATTAACTGAAGCCGTAACAACCGTTTCTCGACAATGTCTATGGGCAGAGATTGCAGCGCATCGGTCCATCCAGCTCAAAAGCTGCCCTCCGAAAAGATTGTTAAGATTATTCGTGTCATTTGGTAGAACAATTTCTGTCATAACAGAAAGAGATGCAGAAGCTGTTTTTTTTTTCATTGGGTATAAATCCAAACAGCAGGAAATTGTAGACTAATATTTTCTTTTTCGGATTGGGCTGACTCTCTATTATCAAAGCTGCGAATAGCTACTTTGGTTAATTCTCCGCTCTTTCTTATCAGAGCTGCAGGATATCCATTTGTTTGTAAAATCTTCACAAGCCTTTCCGCATTAGGCATTTCTCCAAAGGCACCAACTATTAAAGCGAATTGCCCGTTGATTTTTATTTCAGCCGATTCTGCTTTTATCTCTTCTGAAATTAATTTTGGGTCATAGTTGGTTCGAGGAATATCCGTGGTTTCAATAATTGGTTTTTCAATGGTTATCCAGTTGTTTATTTTTTTCTCTAATAATTTCCAATTTGGTTGGAACGAGGCATTCTGAATCATTTCTCGATAATCTTCTTTTGTTGTCCCTAAAGCAAGCAAGCTAATAATCACGGCCATTACAGCGGCTGTTCGGATAGGGGCCATCCATTTTTCTCTTTTTTTCGAAGGAGTTGGAGGATTTAATCTAGACGTATTTTTAAATTCTGTAGAAGCTGAATTTAATTGATTTAGAGGAGTGACGCGGAATATTGGCAATCCGTATGCTTCCGGCAAGAAGTTAGCCTCTACAGATGCTTGAAACACCCATTGAAGACCCGTCTTGGAAAAAGACCCAATACCTTCAAGTCTAAGTCTTCTTCCTTGACTGAGTTCAAGTTTCCAGCCTCTAGTCGTTATTTGAATTATTTCAATTGCAGAGTCAAAAGATAAACTTTCATATCGTACTAAATGATTAATTAAAACTTCACTTTTTTTGGCGATTGGTGAAAAACTCAACCTTCTAGCTGGAGGCATACAAAGACCTGTGTGAGTCTGTATTTCTGCATCAAATCTTTGAACTTCGATTCGACCAAACCCCTGAATGTCGATGCTATCTTCTTGAAAAAGAAGGTGAAATAGGTGGCGCTCTATGCTGTGAGACAACTTAGTCATATATCAAGCAAAGTACATATGAATCATCTAATTAAATTATGCTTAAAAAAGAGTTTTCAACAAGCCATTGTTCCCATAATGGGAGAATTATTTATTTAGAATAATGCGCGATATCCATGGCAGTATGGTGTCCCACCTTTTCTATCATAATAGTCTTGGTGGTAAGATTCAGCAGAATAAAATGTGTCCGCAGCTATTAATTCGGTGGCAATATTCAGGCCTTTTTCTTTTAGAATATTAATAAGTTTTTCTGCTACAATTTTCTGATTTTCGCTCGTAAAAAAAATGGCACTTTTATATTGGGGTCCGATATCTGGACCTTGCCCATTAAATTGAGTTGGATCATGTGTTTCAAAAAACATTCGAGCCACTTCTTCAAAACTTGTTTTTCTTGAATCAAAAACAACTTTAGCTGCCTCATAGTGCCCTGTGCGCTTTGAGCATACTTGCTCATAGGTTGGACTATCTACAAACCCGCCTGTATATCCAACCGTAGTTGAGATAACACCATCAATTCGTTTCAGAAAATATTCTGTCCCCCAAAAGCATCCACTTGCTAGTATTGCTGTTTCCATGTGTCCTGTTGAAATTAAAGAAATAGTTGAATTCTCATTTTGGCCTTTACATGATTCTGAAAAGAAAAAGACGATAGAAAAAAATAAAAATTTCTTCATAATTACATCCCTATGTCCATGCCTCCTCCAGGCTTGCCTGAACGATATTTACCACGGCTAGCCCTCGAGTCTTTCTTGCCGAAATTGTACTGTAATGATATCCAACCAACCATACTTTCCCTGTATCTCATAAAATCAATGTCTAGTCTATCCGTGTATTGTAGATATCTGAATTTCCTCGTATTGAAAATATCTGAAATTCTAGCTGAAAGAGATAAGCGTTTATTGAGCAGATCCACTTTATAGGCAGCGTTAACAAAATGAATTCCTTTTCTGAAACCCTGACCTGTAGGTCCAGCGCCCCATTGAGAATAGCTGATTTGTAATTGTTGATCTTTAGCGGTTTGAATCATCATGCTGCTTCTTCCTTGCCAGCCAAATCCGTTTTGATTAATGTTTAAACCTATATTTCGACCATTGATAACAGCATAAAATGCATCTCCTGATAATTGAAACCGAATATTCTTGTTCAATCTGATACTGGCATTTGTGCTTATTCCTAGATTATCTCGAGAATCAAAATTCTTCCAAGTCATCATCACAACCCCATCTGGCCTAGTTTCAAGATACCTTGACATCATATTGACTGTATGCTTGCTGTAAAAAGAGCCTGAAAGAGAACCCCATCGCCCATATTGGACTGCACTGAAATCAATAGAATGAGTAAATTCAGGATTAAGCTCAGGATTTCCTTTTCTCAGACTAGAGGGGTTAGAGTAATCAATATTTGGATTTAAATTACCCCCCCATCGTCCATCAGGCCTATTAACTCTTAAAGAATAACTTAATTGGAAATCAGTGCCCTTCTTTGGACTATAATTTAAATAGGCACTTGGAAATAAGCCCGGAAGAATTCTATTAATTGATGAGGTATCACTTGTTCGGATACCGATTATAGCATTTTCATATCTTAGTCCAAATTGACCTTTCCATTTTTCTGAAAATGCATGCCCTAAAGTTATGTAGCTGGCATGAACTTGATTCTTCATGTCAGTTTTAAAACTGCGAAGAGAATCATAATTTGCACTAGAAGTAATTTCTTTTCTCTGCTCGGCTTTTTGATCTTCTAATGTGTTTCTCCAATTACCTCTATAGCCGAAGTCTAATTTTGTTTTGTCACTCAAGGGCCATTCAAAATCTGTTTGAAAATTTGCCCGCTTTCCTGATCCAATAACAATGAAATCTTCTTGAGCTGCACCATCATAAGTAAAAGCTACTGGGAATATCGAGTCTCGATCAAAAATTGATATATCACGTCCTTCATCTTCGTTATTGGAGAAACGAAAATCTGCGGTCCACTTCTTATTGTCTACTTTAAATTTCTTCTCAAACCTTAAGGAGAAGTTTTTGTCCCTATCTTCAGATTTGTTTGTTGTGCGTTGTAAAGCCTTTGAGGTAATTGATTTATCTCCAGAAGTGTTTTCAAAACTTGTGGAATCCCATGAGTTATTAAATCTTTGACTAATGCCAGTTGAAAATCCAAATATATATTTATTTGCAATTTCCCAATCTAGACCAAACTGTGCATTAAATGATAAATTTTCTCTTTCTGAATGACTTAGCTCCTCTGTAGAATAAGCGGTATCTAATAGTCTATATTCCCGGTCTGTTTCTCCTCCGCCAAGATTAGTCCTGTCATTAAGTCCAATGTTTGTATTTATCCTAAATGCTCCTAGTGGTATAGAAATACTTCCTCCTAAATTGTTTTTATTTCTTGTTCCAATTCCGCTTTGTAATGACCCATTAAAAGGTAAGTTGCGATCTTTTTTTGTTACAATATTAATCACTCCTCCTGTTCCTTGTGCATCGAACTTTGCCCCAGGATTCGTTATGACCTCTACTCTTTGGACTGTTCCTGAAGGAAGACGGTCAAAAGCATTAACACCTCTATATCCCATCATTGAAGCTGGTCTTCCATCGATTAAAATGGTTACATTTTCATCGCCTCTTAACGCTACGTTTCCATCAATATCTAAAGTTACGTTTGGAACCTGTCTGAGTATATCAGTTCCTGTCCCGCTTGTTACCAGTAAATCTTCGGCAACATTATAAACCTTTCTATCGAGACCATTTAACATCGATGGACCCTTAGAAATTACTTCGGTTTCTTGAAGTTCAATGTCACTGCGTGAAATACTAAGCGTATTCAAATCTATATTATTTGATTTGACATTTATAAGTTTTACAAATGGAGAAAAGCCAAAGGCTCGAATTACGAGACGATAACTGCCAAATTCGGGGACAGAAATATTGAATACACCAAGGTTAGAAGTCAATACTTTTGATATAGGTTTATTTCTAGAACTATCAATAGTTCTAGCCGCCGGCATTAGAAGAACAGCTGCACCAACTATTTTTTCATTATTTCCTTCGCCAAGGACAACCCCCTTTATGGAGATCTGTGCATTACTAGGAATGAAAATCCCAACGAAAAAAAGAAGTAATAAAATATTTTTTTTCATAAAAACAAAACACTTTAAATTATAATAAGTCAATTAGCCAGTAAATGTTTAGAAATAAGGTTTTCAGCAATTTGTACCGCATTTAGCGCTGCTCCTTTTCTTAAATTATCAGAAACAATCCATAGATTAATTGCTTTTGGATGTGAAATGTCATTTCTTATTCGGCCCACAAAAACATCATTTTTGCCTTCTGCATAGATTGGCATTGGGTAGGTTTTTCCCTCATTAAAGTCTTGAATCTTTACACCGGGAAATGCTGCTAAAAGTGAACGGATAATGTTAACGGAAGGACGATCGTTTCGAAATTCAATATTAACGGATTCAGAGTGTCCACCCTTAACGGGAACCCTTACAGCTGTTGCTGTTATATGGATATCCATATCATCAAGGATTTTTTTTGATTCATTGGTTAATTTCATTTCTTCCTTGGTATAGTCATTCTCTAGGAAAACATCACAATGAGGAATGCAGTTCATGTCGATTTGGTATGGATATTCCATTGCTCCTTCAACGTCACCATTTCTTTCTCGATTTAATTGATCTAGGGCATTCCTTCCAGATCCAGAAACGCTTTGATATGTACTAACAATTACTCTAGTGATTGGATAAGCGTCATGGATGGGTTTTAGAGCCATCACTAACTGAATCGTTGAACAATTTGGATTAGCAATTATTAAACTATTCTTATTTAACATATTGCAGTTTATCTCTGGGACGACCAAAGGTATTCCATGGGACATTCGCCAAGCAGAAGAATTGTCAATAACATAGCAGCCTTGCTTTGCAAATAGCTGCGCATATTTTTTGGACACTTCACTCCCCGCTGTAAAAATTGCTAAATCTGGATTTTGAAATAGAGCTTCTTCAGGTGAGATAATATTATAATGATCTCCCTTCCATTCAATTGTCTTTCCATGAGATTTAGAGGATGCTACAGGGATAAATGTTGAAATCGGAAATTGTCTTTCAAGCAATAAATCCAGCAAGACTTCACCTACCATTCCGGTAACTCCGATAAGGGCCAAACGCATAATTGATTATTCTAACTATAATTCGAGTAAAAGTACTTAACTAAAGCAATCTAATTTCTAGTGACTCTTGTGCATTAATCATACCGCAATTCCAATGATATTAGTTTCATATTATTTTCGTCATTACTTTTTATTCAATGAGAAATTTAAAACAAACCTAGAATTAGGTTTATGAAATAAAAACGAATTGAATATTGGCTAAAAATAATTGTGCTTATTTTAAAAGAAGAAAACAAATGTCATACCTACCTTTGACTAATGAAGTTTGGAGTTGTTACTTTTCCTGGGTCTAATTGTGACCAAGACATGATTGATACTTTACGTGACGGTTTGGGTTGTGAAACTATACCACTTTGGCATAAAGATCATGATTTGAAGGATGTAGATATGGTGGTACTTCCAGGAGGGTTTTCTTTTGGTGATTATCTCAGGTCTGGAGCGATTGCAAGCTTCTCTCCAATAATGACAGAGGTCAAGAAGCATGTTGATAAAGGTGGTTATGTCCTTGGAGTGTGTAATGGTTTTCAAATCCTTACGGAGACGCAATTAGTTCCTGGAGGATTACTCAATAATTCCTCGCATAAATTCATTTGTAAAAATACTTATTTGAGGCCATCAAGTTCATTGAGTCCGATAACGGCTGATTTATCAGAAAAGAGCATTTATAAAATCCCTATTGCTCATGGCGAAGGCAGATTTTACGCCGATGATTCTACATTGCAAATGTTAAATGATAATGATCAAATAATGTTTAAGTATGTAGATGAATTTGGATTGGCTTCAAGTGAGTCCAATCCAAACGGATCTTTGCAGAATATTGCCGGAATATCAAACAAGAAAGGTAATGCAATGGGGATGATGCCTCACCCTGAACGTGCTGCAGATAAAAATTTGTTAAACACAGATGGTTTGGCACTTTTTAATAGTATTCTAAACTCAATGGTTCGTATTTGAGTTTAAAGTTTAATTAGTCGCTCACTTTCTATTTTTTCAGAATCAATTCGTTCTATCAAATAAACACCGGGAGGCCAAGAGCTAATATTAAGTTTTACAATATCTTGATCTCCACTAGATTTTTTATTGTATTCCTTGAGAATTTGACCTGCTGAATTTGTTAGTTTTATAGTATATGAACTGGAAACTTTACCAAAAGAAATTATCTCAATTAGATCGGATGATGGATTTGGTGTGACCGTTAGTTTAGAAAATTTCAATTCTTCAATTGAAATTATGTTCGCTGCCGATGATGTTGGAAAGCAGCTGTTTCCTAATTTAAGTCGAGCATAATAAACACCTCCAAATGGGGCAATGAACCATGGTTTTGTTGCCCCAGAAATTGCAGTTTTATTAACATCAAGCCATTGTATATTCCAGCCTAAAATTGCTTCTGGACAGAAAAGGGAATCGCCATTAAAAATTTGAACAGAAGGAATAGGTGGAGTGTTTTTTATTTCGAAAGAGTCAATCCTACTTGCTGTACATCCGTTAAAATTTGTATAAATGTATTTTAATTCGTGCTTGCCAACACCTAAATTATTGGGTTCTATTTGGGTGGAAAGAATTCCATTTATATAGTAATTACCTCCGGAGGGATATCCCCCAGAAACATTAAATGCAGGATCGTTCTTACATAAAACACTTGCAGGCAAGGTTATAAATACATTTGGTCCACCTGTAACAGTGATAATAGATTCTGCAGTATTAACACAGCCATTATTATTTGAATAAGTGTAAGTAACTGTATATTGGCCTTGGCCTACTGCTGTTGGGAGAAAGGAGCCATTCACAACTCCTGTCCCAGAGAAAACACCTCCTGAAGGGGTGCCCTGTAGATTTACTGCGGCACTTCCAGCGCAAACAGGAGTGTAGGAGCCTGCTTGAACTAATGGCAGAGGAAGGATTGTCGTTATAATGGAGTTGGATGTTGTTTTTGACGGAGACGCACATATTTCAGACGATAAGACTTCGCAACGAACGGTATCTCCATTATTTAAATTAAAAAGCTGGATGCTTGAACTGTTACCTCCATAAGGGGTGCTATTTATTGTCCAAAAGTAGCGCGCTGAATTGCCAATGTTTATGGCAGATGTATTTATAATCATTGTATCTCCACTGCATATTGAATTCATGTTTGAACTAATACTTATTGACGGTTGTGATGAATTTAAAACGTCGAGAGAATTTGATAATGAGACGGAATCATTCCCACTTGAATTGGAGACATTTAAGCTAATCGATTTACTTCCAGGAGTCAAGTATCTCACTGTAGGGTTTATTAATGAACTACTATTAGGTGATCCTCCTGGGAATGTCCAGAGATAGGTTGAGTTTTTTCCCTTACCCGTAGAATAAAATTTAATGGGATTATTTATACAGGCTATGGTGTCAGAAAATATGTTAGCTATAGGTGATGAAAAAGAGTCAGGAATGAACTGGATTCTATCTAAGTATAGATTATTTCCATTTGCGTTTTTTATTTCAAACTTGAATTTTAAGTTGCCATGATATCCCTGAAGAGCAATCGTATCAGATCTCCAATCTGATGAGTTTGATGGAGTAAATGAAATAGATTGACTTGGTCCTGTGGAAAAAGAGTTATTTATATCATTGTAAAAACTTTGTAATAAATTCCATGATACTCCGCAATTGTCGCTAACATATACGTTTAGGGTGTCTGAATTAGACCCTATCTTTTGACGATAAGCTAAATCATAAATGAGCAGACTATTACTATCTAAGGAATAATTGGGCGAGATTAAGTCATCTAACTCACCTGTATTTGAATAGTTATAGCCTTTAAAAACAGCACAGCTACTATCCGTTGTGCTTCCAAAAGGTGCAATTGACCAACCGTTAGAATAATCAGGATTCGAAATAGACCATCGATTTGGGATTGCCTGAAAGAATTCTTCAAAAGTTGGAGTTTCTATTCCTCCAGCAGAAATTGTATTCACTCTTACAATAGTATCGCTTCCATAAGAATTACCTGAAATTAACTTAACAGTGTATGGCCCTTTTGACTGAAGTCTAATTTCTATCTGTGATGAGCTAGTACCTGTACCATTTATATACTGAAAAGTTGCAGGTGTGATGGTCCAGTTCCAAAAACTGGCTAAATTTTTAGAATTATCAGTAATTATAATAGTGTCTCCAATTGAGCAGGTATTTTCGGGTGAAGCTGTAAAGTCAGCTTCTGGACGGATTAAAAAACTATTTGCTAAAGGACTTTCCCAAACACCTCTGCCATATGTCCCTACTCTAATAATACCTACGTTATCCAATATCTCTATATCGTTAACGATTGTATTGGGGATACCATTATTAAACGGCAACCAATCGGACATACTGGCATCTCGAAAGTAAACACCTAGATCTGTTCCTATATAAATAATCCCGTTACTGTTTTTTTGATATTGGATGCAATTTGCTGGTATGTTTGGTATAGAGCCACTTCGGTTATACCATGAGCTGCCTGCATTAAAAGATTCATAAACTTTAGCCCCAGATATGTAACCGGATTTAGAGATGTAAACATGGCTTGAATTCAACGGGTCAACTGTAATTCCAGTAATTACATTTCCGCTTCCGATATTGCTGGAAATCCAGGTCCAGTTGAGTCCTGCATTGGATGAATAATAAAGGCGATTATTTATTCCTGCATACAAAGTATTAGGATCCCCTGGAGCTTCAGCAATAACGTCAATGTTATTGGAGCCAAAAATTCCACTGGAAGTTGTCGCGTTAAAATTAATACCTCCATTTGTGCTCTTCCATAGACGATCAAATCCAGCATAGAGAATATTACTGGAAATACGACTCGCAATAAATGGAGTAACCCAATTGCCAGAACCAGAAGGAGGAAGGTTGAATGTCGCATTAAAGTTATTACCTCCATTGGTTGATTTATCAAAATCACCATAATAGATTGATCGATACATGGTGTTGGAATTTCCAAGAGCAATGGCGCAATCCATACCATCTCCACCTCCAACTCTATCCCAACCGTTATCATTTAAGTGCGTTCCATTATCTTGAGCACCTGCTATAGTTAAAGCTGGTGCTGATTCTGATGTTCCTATTTTATAGTATTGCGTTATTGCTAATCCTTGATTTCGACTAACCCAGCTATTATTCATTCCACCATTTCCAGATTTATAAACACCACCATCACAACCGGCATACACCTGATCACTTCCGGGCCTAAAAATCATCCAGTGATGGTCGGCATGAACAAATGAAACACCACCTCCTCCATACCAATGTCCGCTGAGAGAAAAGCTAGATCCGCCATTATTAGAACGCCAAACATTCACACCACCTGTGAGTACAACATTTTTATTTAAAGGAGAAACGGCAATTGAAAGATCATACCAGGCTTGTCCGCCACTTCCACTTCCATTTGTGCTCCAATCTAGTAGATTTGGAGTGGATCCGTGACGTTGCGCCCAACTGGCTCCACCATCAATAGTTCTGTAAACTCCATATAGCCCATTATTATTCGCTCCATATATCGCATATGCATAGCTCGTGTCATTAGCGGTAACGGCTAACTCAACTCTACCGGCTCCCGTCGGAAGACCATTGGTAATTTTAGACCAACTAGTGCCAAAATCAAAGGAGACCCATATTTGACCATTGGATGAGGTTCCTGCAAAGAGCTTATTAGACCCAGGAACCTTAACTATGCATTGAAAAGATCCACCTTGTTTTAATGACCAGCTAAGTCCACCATCTGTGCTCTGATATATTCCAGTTCGGGAGGCTGCAACTATATGATTTGAACTATCATGATGCATTACGAGTCCAGTAATTCTGTATGATTGAGTCACATTAAAACTTAAAGCTGTTGGATCCCATGTTTGACCACCATCAAAAGATTTTAGAACTCCTATAGAATACGTATCTCCACCATCTCTATCACCAGTTCCTATGTACATTATATTTGTATTCTTTGGATCAATAAGAATTGCGCTAACACCAAGATTTGGAAGTAAATCAGTATTTGTACTCCAACTAAGTCCGTCATTTATTGATTTCCATAATCCACCTGCAGGGGAACCTGCAAAAATTATATTGTTTTGATTAGGATGTAAAGCAATCACATTCACTCTCCCTATTCCATTCAAAGAATTACCATTTGATGGCCCAACAAGGCTCCAATCACCTAGTCCACTAGCTGTTAAAATTGAAGAACTTGATTCTGAGCCATTATATGAATTAAATAAATTACTCGAGCCATAACGGTTCCCAGTAGGAAAGACACGAGGTTCCATAAATGCTTCCCAGCGCCTAAATTGTTTCCATCCGCGGCCTTTTTCAATAGCTTTACCATCCCAATAATCGTTAAACGAATCAACAACATCGTAGAAGTTCACTTCAGGGTCATGCATTTGATCTAGCCAAGTGTTTCCTGGCATATTCTGACCGTTTAGATAAAGTGTAAAGAGACTGGCAAGAAGAATAATTGACTTACGCATTTTGAATACTTTTAGCTAAATGTTATCAAATGAGTAACATAGCATGACAAGATATGTTTAATTCGTTACGTCATTGTTGCTTATATGAATGGATAGATCATTTAATTGAGAGTTTGAAATTTTTGAAGGAGCGTCAATCATAACATCTCGCGCCGAATTATTTTTTGGGAAAGCGATATAGTCTCTAATGACTTCATCACCACCCATCAGGGCTACTAAACGATCAAAGCCAAATGCTATGCCCCCATGAGGTGGAGCTCCAAACTCAAAGGCGCTCATCAAAAATCCAAATTGTTCATTCGCCTCTTCCTTTGTGAACCCTAAAAGATCGAACATTTTTGCTTGCATCTCTCTTTCATGAATTCTGATAGATCCGCCACCAATTTCGTTGCCGTTTAGAACAAGATCATATGCATTTGCTCGAACCGATCCTGGATCTTCATTAATTATCGATAAGTCTTGAGGTTTTGGACTGGTAAATGGATGGTGCATAGCTACCCATCTTTTACTCTCATCGTCCCAATCTAATAAAGGGAAGTCAATAATCCAAAGTGGTGCAAATTCAAAAGGATTTCTCAGTTTTAGCTTTTCAGCTAGGTGCATTCGTAAATCACTAAGTGCTTTTCGTGTTTTGTTTTTTTCTCCGGCTAAAATTAGAATTAAGTCATTTTTTGTAGCATCAAATGCTGTCATCCAATTTTTCATAGAATCCTCATTGAAAAATTTATTCACGCTTGAGTTAGGTGTTCCATTATCGTCAACTTTCATCCATATGAGACCTGACATTCCCAACTGAGGTCGTTTGACGAAGTTTGTTAATATGTCCAGCTCCTTCCGAGAATAATTTGCACACCCCTTCACTTTTATTCCAACAATCAATTCAGCATTTTCAAATACAGTGAAGTTAGATCCTTTTACTAGAGAATTCATTTCAATAAATGTCATGTCAAACCTAATGTCGGGCTTGTCATTTCCATATAACTTCATCGCCATATCATAGGTCATCCTTGGTATTTCTCCTAACTCTTGAGAATGAACATCTCTTATGACATGACGCAACAACCCTTCAAAAATTTCTAGAATATCATTTTGCTCTACAAAAGACATTTCACAATCAATTTGGGTGAATTCAGGTTGACGATCCGCTCTCAAATCTTCGTCACGGAAACAACGCACAATCTGATAGTACCTATCTAATCCACCAATCATAAGAAGTTGTTTAAATGTCTGAGGAGACTGAGGTAAAGCATAAAATTGACCACTATTCACTCTGGATGGGACTACGAAGTCTCGTGCCCCTTCTGGAGTTGACTTGATAAGGTAGGGCGTCTCAATATCTGCAAATCCATTGGAGTTTAAATAAGTCCTTACGGACATGCTAATCTTATTTCGTAGTAATAATTTATCCCTAACGCGTTTGCGCCGGAGGTCTAAATAGCGATATTTCATTCTTAGCTCTTCTCCACCGTCAGTATTTTCTTCAATGGTAAAAGGTGGTATTTTTGACTCACTAAGAGTTTTTAAAGACGTGATGCTAATTTCAATCTCTCCAGTATCTAAAACGGTATTTTTTTTTTCTCGTTCGACTACAATTCCAACTGCTTGTATTACAAATTCTCTATTTTGAAGCCTTGCTTTTGATAACATTTCAGGATCTATACCTTCGTTGAAAGCTAGCTGAGTTATGCCATATCTATCGCGTAGATCAATAAATGAAAGGCCTCCAAAGTCCCTGCGCTTATGGACCCAGCCACTTAAAGTTACAGATTGACCAACTTCTGAAAGTCGTAATTCTCCACAGGTGTGAGTTCGATACATGATATAAGTTTAGAATGCAAAGGTAGAAAAGGGGAATGGCCTGCGTAAATTTATCCTCATGGAATATAATGATGTATATTTTATGCGCCAGGCAATTAGAGAGGCGATAAAAGCACTTGAAGAGGACGAGGTTCCTGTTGGTGCCGTTGTGGTTGTGAATAAGCAAATTATTGCTCGAGGTCATAACACCACAGAACGGCTAAATGATGTTACAGCCCATGCTGAAATGCTAGCAATAACATCTGCAGCAAATTACCTTGGTGTGAAGTACTTGAATGACTGTACTATATATATAACTCTAGAGCCATGCAGTATGTGTGCTGGGGCCCTTTTTTGGTCTCAAATAGGAAGAGTAGTTTATGGGGCGTCGGACGAAAAAAGAGGTTTTATAAAGTCGGGAGGTGAACTGCATCCAAAAACCATAAAAACTATGGGGATTGAAGCAGAGGTATGTAGTGATCTTTTGAAGGATTTTTTTAGAAAAAAAAGAATTAGGTGAACAAACACAAACGCTTTGCCCAAATTTTGAATTTATTTGAGAAATAAATTGCACTTTTTTATTGAGGTTGAGAGGGAATTCGGGAAACTTCCCTTTCTTTTTAGTTCTAAAAATTATGCAGCAGCAAATATCCCAACTAAATTAGCACCATGAAGTTACACGCAGTCAATACTGGATTTTTCAAATTAGACGGTGGAGCTATGTTTGGAGTTGTACCCAAGGTTCTTTGGCAAAAGACAAACCCATCAGATGCTAATAATATGTGCACTTGGGCTATGCGCTCGTTGCTAATTGAAGAAAATAATCGTTTAATATTAATTGATACTGGTATTGGTTCAAAGCAAGATGAAAATTTTTTTAGCCATTATTCTCTTCATGGTGAGGATAGTTTAAAAGGAAATTTGAAGAAAATTGGGTTTGAACCAAATGACATTACGGATGTGTTTTTAACTCATCTACATTTTGACCACGTCGGCGGGGCCGTAGAGAGAAAAGACGGTGTTTTAAAACCCACTTTTAATAATGCAAACTACTGGACTAATGAACGTCATTGGGCGTGGGCAACTACTCCAAATATGAGAGAAAAGGCATCTTTTCTTATTGAGAATATTTTGCCTCTAAAGGAAAGTGGACAACTAAGATTCATCAATGCTCCTCAAGGTGAAAGACGCATTACTACGGAACTTGGATTCGATGCTTTTGTCGTAAACGGCCACACCGATGCCCAAATGTGCCCTATTATTTCATACCGAGGGGAAACACTAATATTCATGGCTGATTTACTTCCTTCTGTTGGACATATTCCTCTGCCATATGTTATGGGTTATGATACCAGGCCACTTATAACATTGGAAGAAAAAAGTGAAATATTAAATGAGGTCGCAAAAAATGGATATCGTCTTTTTCTTGAACATGATCCTCAATATCAAACTTGTACACTTGACTTGACCGATAGAGGTCCTCGATTGGCTCAAACTCGAATATTAAATGACTGATCTATGAAAAGAATTTTTTTAAGCTTTTTTATCCTTTCGGTGGGTATAGCAAATGCTCAAATGGGGTACTGGCAGCAAGAATTGAATTATGAAATAAATGTTGATTTAGACGATAAGAAGCATATTCTGGATGGGGATCTAGAGCTTCTTTATACCAATAATAGTCCAGATCTATTGTCCGAAGTGTTTTTTAATTTGTATTGGAATGCATTCCAACATGGAAGTATGCTCTCGAATATGGCTAACATCCCAACGAGGTTCAAGGATAAGGCCATTGGTCAGAATATAGAGAATTATAAAGATGACGAATGGGGAGAGCAGATCATTGAAAAGATAACCATGAATGATAAAGTTGTCTCTTTCTACATTGACCAAACTATTCTTCATGGAAAATTACCCAATAACATTAAGCCTGGAGAGACGGTTATTTTTAAAATAAAGTACACTACGCGAATCCCTAAACTGGTTGAAAGAGCTGGAAGAGATGGCCCGGAGGGGGTTGCGTACACTTTTACACAATGGTATCCAAAAATATGTGTTTTTGACAAAGATGGTTGGCATCCAGATATATATGTTGCAAGGGAATTTTATGGGGATTACGGGAGTTTTAATGTAAACATAACAGCTAATAAAAACTATTTAATCGGAGGCACAGGAGTCTTATTAAATAGCGAAGAGATAGGTCACGGATACAATGATAAAAAAATAACGCACAAGAAAGGAACACGATTGACATGGAATTTCAAAGCTGAAAAAGTTCATGATTTTGCCTGGGTGGCAGATAAAGATTTTGTTCATGAAAAAAGAGAAACCCCAACGGGGATTGTCCTTCATTTTATTTATAAAAAAGATAAGAAGTCATCAAAGCATATTGGGAAAGAGAAATTTAAAGATGATATGCTAAGTTATTTTAAATTTATGCAACCAAGGTTTGGCACTTATGAATGGCCTCAGTTTACTATTATTCAAGGTGGAGAAGGAGCTATGGAGTACCCTATGGCTACAGTAATGCAAGTGCGTAGTGATTCTTATGAAGGTCTTTTGGGGACGGCGGTTCATGAAGCTTCCCATATGTGGTATTATGGAATGCTTGGGACTGACGAGCAGCAATACTCATGGATGGATGAAGGGTTTACAAGCTTTGCAGAGGATGAGGCAATGAATGTTCTAACTGGAAAGAATATTTTCAACCCGCACTCAATTTATTTGTCAAGATTCTCTAAAGTGGCTAGTGTTCCTTGGATTGAACCTACTTCAACTTTAGCGAATTATTTCGATGGAAAATTCCCTTACCAAATGGCGGCATATATGAAAGGCTCATTGTTTCTTGTTCAGCTTAGAGGAATAATTGGCGAGAATGCTTTCTGGTCAACTTTGGCGAGGTATAAAAAGGACTGGGCATTTAAACATCCAACGCCTAAAGATTTTTTACGAATTGCAGAAAAAGAATCAGGAATGATACTAGATTGGTATTTGAATTTATGGATTTCAACAAATAAGTATCCGGATTTAGCAATTGACTCTATTTATAGTACTGACAAGAATTTGACTAGTATCTCTCTTAAACGAATAGGGTCGATGCCAATGCCTGTTGATATAAGGATTACTCTAAAGTCTGGAGAGGAATTAGACTACACTATCCCATTGAGCTCTATGTTTGGTCATAAGAAAGACTTCATCCTTTTAGGTCCATGGAACTACACTCAAAAAGAGCGAATTTTTGTTTTAGATATTCCTTTAAAAGATATTGATCAGGTCCATCTTGACCCTGAAAGTTGGACTGCAGACATCAATAGAGATGACAATGTTTGGGAGGTGAAAATTTAATGCCTTTTCTTCTTTGACTTTGTTGTTTTTGGACCCCTTACTTTAAAAGTAGATTCTCTTCTTTGAGAGGATGAATCTTCATTTCTGTTTTTCTTA
>MDTF01014007.1_pt1 | contig 23114 bp, 36 predicted proteins | sample 811191 | NCBI WGS metagenome assembly MDTF01 (sample SAMN05326649, study PRJNA326480) | marine metagenome | isolation source: seawater | place: Southern Ocean | collected 2011
AGGTTCACATAGGTTTTTAGGTTAAAAAGGGTTGGGTCTATTAGATTCTTCCCTTTTTTTTATGTACATTTGTTAAAACTTATAAACTAAACGATAATTATGAAAAAGTTAACACCGAAATACCACGACAATAAATCTATTCGATTAAAGATAGATAAGTTGCTCGAACAAAATTGCTCTAACGTAGCCAACTCAGACACAGGAAGCCAATTAGATATAGGTGGAGAGAAAGAGGTTCAATGGGCTTGGGAAAAGATTCAATCCAAGATTAAGGAAATCGACCCGATATTTTACGAAGTAATTAAATCCAGATAGATATGACCGCAACATTATTTGTAGTAGTATTCTTAGCGATAGTATTCGCTTCGATTTTAGTAGATAATTACATAAAAAATAATCTATAAATATATGAGTAAGATAGAGGATTCAGTTTGCACAAAGATATTAGAGCGAGCTAAGGTAGGAAAGGATAAGTACGGAACGACAATGGAGCGAGAAGATTTAAGTCGCTTAGATTGGCTTATACATTGCCAGGAAGAAGCTATGGATATGGTGGTTTACCTTGAGAAGTTAATCAATATTGATAAAGCAAACGAAAAATCTAATACTACGACAAGCTGGGATATTCCAAACGATACGGTTCGATTTAATTACTCTTGGAACGAACATAAGGACGATGGGAATTAGGCTTTGGAGAAAAGATTTAGCTTGGGGAGAAAGGTGGGAGCGAGTAATCGGTCTCTACCTGTATCTTAACGGTGTAACTAATATCGTTTACAATAACGATAAAAGGTACGACATAAAAGGGTTTCAAGGTAATAGGGAGGTTAAGTTCGAGATAAAGTCAGATAGATACCAAAATACAGGTAACATGGCTTTAGAAATAAAGGATAAAGATAAGCCTTCAGGAATCTCTGTAAGTGAAGCAGATGTATTTATATACAACTACACTAACATAAGTAAAGATTACGTTTTTCTATTCTTTATTCCTTTAGTCGAATTAAAAAAAGTACTTAAAGACAATAAAGCTACGTTGAAAATAATTAAAGGAGGAGATGACAAAGAAGCTTCTATCATTCTACTTCCAATGGATGTGTATAAAAAACACTTTAAGGTAGTAAAGTTACCTAAAGTTGAGTGGTATATGTAATTTAACTTCCGCAAGAGTCGCAATCTGGATTATCTATATTACACAATTCAGGTTGTTCTCTTTCAGACATATCACTTAACCACGAATCCCAAGTGTCTCTAGCTTGATTTATTTCTTCGGTTGTTTTTTTGGTTGTTCCGCTATCCACTCTATCGGTATTATTTTGTCTGCCCATTTTATGTTATTTTTATCGCACCATTCAGAGTACGTTGTTTTACTACTCTTAAATAGTTTATTAGTGTGTCGTTGAAATACCATTCTTATATCCTTGTCAGGGTGCTGCGATATAACCAACAACATCTTTTTACGGTCTTGTGTAGTGAACCTTCCCTTTAATTCTATTATAATTCCATTAGGAAGAATAACGTCTGGTGTATACTTTCGTAGTTCAGATACTTGGTAGTGTAGGTTAAGTGTTTCGTACTCAAACTTTACACCTAAATCGTCTAGCTTTGAGCAAGTTACCTCCTCGTATTTACTCCTGAATCTCAGCGTTGGGGTTATTCTCATAGTATGTTTTTCTATTGTGACAAGTGTGGCAAAGTCCTTGCAAATTTGCTTCGTCTAGTATCGCACCACCCATCTTAATCGGGCGAATGTGGTCTACTACGTCAGCTTTAGCCAACTCTCCCTTCTTCGTGCAATGTACGCATAAAGGATTAAGCGATAGAATATACTTACGCATATTTCTCCAAACTGATTTTCTGTAAAAAGAAGTGTCCCCACCCCAAGATTGATTCTTAGGGCGGGTACTTCTTGATTTTGGTAACTTAGGCATACTATCTAACTTATGGTTAGTTTAAATCCATCTCCGTTGGTGGCTTCCAATAATCTAGCGAGAGTTCGTTTTGATGCTGTAATATCCAACAAAGAGTCCTGGTTGATTTGTGCAAACCTAGAGCCAACAAGAATACACCCTCTTGTGTCGGTATGAAAGTTTCCTTGGTGAATAAGTATGTATCTTCTATTGGGAACATCGTTAAGGATTAAGTGATTTTTATATTTCTCAGAGTACCTGTGAGCGACATCATACGAGCCGTTTGGAACGCAACTAATTGAAGTCATATTGTGCTCGTAAGGTAACTCTAAAGTTACACACTCAAAAACTTTATCCAAACCATCGTACAAAGTAAAATAACCTAGAGTTTGGTCAATACTTTCGTCTACCCTATTTAGATAACCTCTTAACATATTATCCCTATAGTTCTCTCTGATTAGCATTAACTAACTCCATCGCTTCTTGATTACTCATTAAGCAATTATCTGGATAATTAGCTCCTCGACCTAAATGTAATAAAGCCGATACTCCTCCGTTCAACCAACTTGCGTTTAGCTCAACAACGAAATAATTAACATCGTCTATATTAAGCTCTATAACGCTTCCAAATTTGATTCTGTTATCCTCGCACACTTCTTTAAATGTAGTATCTAAGACTTCAGTTAAATTACCTTCTTTGTCATAAACAGTACGAGCGTAATCCCCCTCCAACTCGAATGGGATATTACTGTTGTAAGTTGACTCGTTTAAACACATGAATATATTACCTGTCATCGTTTGAGTTTTTAGTTGATTTAACTAATATGTGAAGGAACGCTCTAAGACTTTCCGCTGAGATGTGTCCGCTTTTACTTTCAAACATTTCCTCAACCATATCGAGTAATTCTGCCCGACTTCTTTTCTCAGTAGCTGTAACAGAAACCTTAGTTAAGGTTTTTTTCTTTACTAAGGCTTTGTATCTGTCCTTAATCGCTCGTAATGTATAATCTTGCTTTGCCATCTTTTTGTTTATTTTTTAAAATCCAAATTCACTTGAGAACTCTGTACTAAATGCTGAACCTACTTTATGAGCATTTAAACCTACCTTGTAGTTGTTGATTACTTCATCTTGAGTTAAGGGTCTTTTATATAGTCTTGGTTCGTCTATTAGATTACTATAGAATCTATTAGAGTTTACATCTCTACCTATATTCTTAACTACACTATTCGTAATACTATTATTACTTGTTACTGTTTCAGTCTGAGCTACAGAATCAACGTACATAGTGCATAACCCTGAATCTCTAGTGATAAGTACGTGATACCAATTACCTGAATTAAACGCATTGTTTGAGTAGAATACTGAACCACCAACGTACCCTGCGAATTTACTAGTAACACTATAAACTCCAATACCAGCAGAATCTAGAGCCGTTAAGTCGCCGCCTAAAGAGATTGTAGAATTTAAAGTACTACCTCCCGATAAGTAACTAGCCTTAAGCCAAGTTTCAATAGTAAAATCACCCGTACCAAAGTCGAGCGAATTGTCATCAGCCACCTCAGCGTAACCACTCCCATCTAAATTAAACCCTCTCTCTCTTAATCGAAGCGAGTTACCTAGAATATCGTAGCCTTTGTTATTTGGTGCTTGTATTAGTGTTACTTCATTAGAGGCTATTGTAGACTTAGCCCAATCCATTAACCCTAATTGTGGGATGGTCGGTTGTTGGTCCTCGTGTGTAGCTCCTGTTATATCACCAACACTAACCAATTTTATACTTACGTTATCTATAGTTAAGTCCGTAGCCCCACCTTTTCTCTTTACGCTGAAGCTAGACTGTCCACTAAAAATTACGGTATGAGTTCCGTTTGTTGATGGTATTGATACGTTACCTAATACTAAAGCTAATTCTCCTGAAGTGTAGTCAGATATAGTATAAGTTGCTTTATAAGATAAGGTACTAGTTAAAGATGTATCCGAAGTTAGTGTTGAATTTGTCTCTGAGTCTGAATTAGTCAAGTGAGCTGCTGAGCTAACTATACTCCAATCAGAACCATTAGTCCAACTTGTGAAGTTATTAGAAAAATCACCATTAACAACCTCTTCAGAACCTAAAGGAGTTGAACTATCGTAAGCTATTGAACCACTACCCTCACTTAAAGCGTAGTAAGCCGATAGATTCGATAAGGTTAAAGTCGTATTAGGGTTATCCGTTACGAGGTGATTAGGGTTGTTGTAGTCGAAGGTTACATCATCAGAACCTATAACTGTATTAAGGAATTGAACATCAGACATCTCACCTTGAAGTCCTAGAGTTGTACCACCAGGAGCATCTGCTCCGATAAATAAGCTAGTAGGGTCATCTAAATCACCTTGCTTACTAGATACATCTACAGGGGTTTGAGCTACACCATCTATATAACATGTAGCAAATCCATTTCTATCAACTGATACTGCGACTCTTTGGTACGTATCGTCAGCAAGCGTACCTAAAACAAATCCGACATTACCTGTACCATCATTAAGTTCTAGCCTTAAAATGTTAGAGCTATCTAAATACAACGTGTACCCTTTTGTATTTCTCTTATCTATAACCCTTTGAGTTGAAGTTCCTGAGCTTAACTTCCGAATCCAAAACAATATAGAAAAATCGTTAGTTCCGACATTCAACGTGTTACCTACATCAACCGAATCATTACCATTAAAACTAAGAGCCTTACCTGTAAACAACTTCGCATTGTTCGAGTTGGTCGACTTGTCTTTAACTACTAATTCACCCCCAACCCAATCAGACTTATAAAAGCCCAACCACATTTGGAGGTTCTTCGTTACGATGCCTAGCCTTCTTCCGATAGCACCTATCGTATTTGTTAATCTTATAATCATAACCTTCTATTTGTTTTAGGGGTTAGTATAAAGCTATCATATCTTGCGCTGCTGTTCCTGTTGCGTAAACTCGCCTTACTTGTACAGGTAAAATAGAACCGTCTCCTAGGTTCTTGAAAACTAAAGTGTCACCAGATACAGTATCAACTTTTACGTCTCCACCTGTTCCGATAAATAGAACGGCTCCCCCTGTAGTTAAATCGTTGTCGTTGTCTGGAACGACTACTATCCCTTTGATAGCTTGTTGTGTTACTTTTGCTGTTGGTACGAATCCCATAATATAGTTGTTTTTAGTTTATTTATTTTTTTTGTTACACTTGTTACACCCTTTGTTTTCTATTCCGATAAAACAAAGAGGAGCAATTGCGATTAAAGCGAGTACGAGGACTTGCCAAGTAATTCCACCCGAATCGATTTGACTTACTGCTGCCATAGCGAGGACACCCGAAACGGTTCGCTTCGATGACCACTTACCTTTGTTGTCTTTAAACATTGAAGGTATAATCGCTAAGATTCCCTTCGCCCAGATTGGATTCATTTTCTTTTATCTTTTATAAAGAAGTTTACTAGGTCATCGATGTACCCGAAAATCTTGTTATCTTTTTCTGTTGGTGTCAAATTAACGACAATCTTCACAAAAGATAAAAGGGCTACTAATAGTACTCCCCAATTTGCTACGATAAATTCAATCATAATAGTTGTTTTTGTTTATATTGTAAAGGTGCTGATAATAAAAGGGAAAAGGTAGAAGTTAAACCTCTAGTTATCAACACCCTTAGTTTTTACTTTTTAGTCAATTTATCTACCCATTTATAAACACCAAATGATATTGCTATTACTAATGATGCTATCCTTAACCATTGCTCTACAGATGATAAGCTTAAACCTATTGCTGCGATTTGTGTGACAGCCATTTCTGTCGTGTGTCTATCCATTATATTAATTCCATTTCAATTAAACCTCCATAAATTTCGTCACTCGATGCTCCAATTTCGTAGCTTACGATAAAATATTCTCCGTCAACGCTTGGCCATGCCGTTATTAATTGCGGAGTATTAGACGTTCCTGTTCCTCGTACCGTTGTTGTGTCGTCTGTTGTTCTACACGTTAATGCTGCTATAGGTCTATTTACGCTTGAATAGACACTAAATCGAGTTACTTTATAACCTAAAGGTATAAAAGTAGAATAATACACTTTTGTTCTGCTAGCGTATGCGCTCGGCTGAATACTTCCTAAGTTATCCCTAGAATAGCTTTGTATGCTAGCGCTATTCCACGAGTTAAATCCATCTGGTTTAATGTGTATTTTTGTAGTAGTTACGCCTAAATATAAATTTTCTAGTGGTTTAATTACATTCGATAAGTCGTAATTTATAACGGATAGATGCGAACCTATAGGAATGGTAACGTCTGGAGTTATATTTTGTATATCTATATCAACTGAACCACTTGCTTGGTTTCCGTCAACTACAACTACTAAATAATTATTACTTGACCTTGGTTTTAGTAATAACTTTTGACCATTATAAACCTTTCCTTTATTTGCACTACTAAGGGTTACTTTATCTATTAATACTTGAGGCTCAATAGATGTAGACGTTAACCCTAAAGAATTTTGTTCTGATATTATTTTTTCACTATTATCTAATTGACTTATATACTCTTCATTAATAACTGATTGAATTTTTTGTTTAGGACCTATTGGTTCTTCGGTTTCAGTTGAAGTAGTATCGTTAGTTAACTTAAACCATTCCCCACTCATTGTTTCACTTTGAGCCTTAAATGAACCTCCTAAAAATGAATAATACTTATATGTAGAATCATTATCAATAGAGTATTTTAATAACTTTAAAGGGGATATGTCAGGGCTAAATATTTCTGCTTGTAAAATCTCTAACGGTTCTTTTTGAAGCGATAAAAATTCATTACAAAGTAATTGCGTAGGGTTTATATACGAACCCGAATTTCCTTTTCTAAACCCTTGACTTGCAGATAATAGAACCCCACTTGAATTTGAAAATTGTATATTCTCAGCTTCTGGTTCTGTAACTCCAGAAGCACCTATAATTAAGTCGTTAAACTCAAAACTTTCTTCAGCAGAAACTGTGTCTTGTTCTGCTTTATATATAATTCCTTCTTCTATTCCATTTAGAGATATACTTTCAAAGTCAGTTATAGCTGATATTGGGTTGTAAAATACCTCACGACTAACGAAAATAGATGGAGTTGGATTGAATGGTAATACTAAACCTTGGTCTGTACCTATATCTTTCCACGAATAGTACGAGTTAACAGCAGTTAATTTAACTGAAACAGAACCAGTTATTGGAGGTAAATCGGATGTTATACTTATATTTCCTTGAGTTTTAGCGTATCTAGCACCACTATAAGGTGAACTTAAAAACATATCACAAGGATATGTAGATGAAGCATTAGCGTTAAAAGAAGTAGGTAAATTAAGGTCTGAGTTAAGTGGAGTAGCATAACCTACATAGTAATTGTTTTGAGGTTCTACTGTAACCCATTTGTATCTATCCGATGTGGTTGAGTTTGTTAAAAAGTAAGTGTTTGTCCCATCACTCAACTTAACTTGCCAATTAAATTTTGTGTGAAAATATTGTTTTAGTAATAATGAGTTTGTAGGTAAACCTGATTGTACAAATGTTTCAGATAGGTTTTCAAAGTTACGTAAATTCAAGTTTAAATTAAGGTGTGCATCGTCAGGTGCAGATAAATCTTGTTGAATGTTACCAACAAATCCATAAGAAGTGTAGTCTGTACTAGGGTGTATTAATATGTTAGCCGTTCCGTTTTTATACTTAGCAGAAACACTTTTAAATGGTGGTTCATAAGTAAATGAAGCACCAGCCATTATAGAACCCTTATTACTATTTATGGTACCATCTATAGTTAGTAGTTGATTTTTAACTACGGAAGAAGTGTCTTGTTCATTTCCTTGGCTATAATCATAGAAAGTTAAATCACCATTTATATTTCCTTGATAATTATTTGGTTGTATAAAATTGTATTGACCATTAGATAAAACACCTACAGTATTAAATACTCTTAATGATTCTTCTAATGTATTGTATTTAGAATACTTGTTTGGAAACTTCTCTGGGTCATCTCTAAAAGGTAATTTAGATATTCTATATAGATAAAATGGGTCATCAGATTGATATGAATCTCCACTCATCCACCAATCTACGTTAGTAGCAAACCAATCAATATCATCTAAAGCAGGGGAGGCATTTGTTTCTCCTGACGTAGCAAATATATTATATATACCTGAACTATCCCCAAAGTCTTTTATGTGTTCATTTATCGTTTGTGCAGAAGAGAACTCAGATGTTGGTATGTCAGAATCTATATGTTTAGAAAAAGTACCTATAGAATCTGTTGCTGTTATTTTTGATGTATAAGGAAAAGGTGTATTTTCAAATTTAGAAAATGAAGGTTGAACCCAACCAAACCACCAAAGATTAATTGGTTGCCCTGAGTTCCCTTTATAAACTCTTATATAATACTCTCTATCCCCTTTTTCAAAAATATCATATAATAAACCTTCATCAATACTGTTTAATATATTTACATTCAATATACATTCAGACTTTAAGAAGGTTCTATCTCTAGTCCCACCACTACCTGTCCATTTAACTTCAAATCCTTCACCAGCTAAGTCAATAATAGATGACCCACCAACGTAATCTTTTTTCCACAATTGAACCGCCCAAGTGTTTCCTGCTTGACCTAATATAGTCGCTGTTCTTAATTTTCCGTAAGTAGCCATTAATTATCTTCTCTCTTTTCTTCGGTTTGCTCTATCGAATACTATCAATAAATCATCACCCGAAATTGTTACATTAGGAATATACGACTGTTGACTTGAATCACCTAACATTCCCTTAAGTTTATCTAAAGGTGCTATTACTTCTGGATTACTCATCGTAGTTCCTCGACCTTCACCTACTAGACCCATTGTAGCTCCTGTAACAAGTCCACCCTGTGCAAACGCAGGAATTGGAGCTGCTGCAATCATAGCTATCTGAGCACCAACTAAAGCTGACATTATTGGGGCTGCTCCGATAACTCCGATACCTGTTTGACCAGCTACCTTCGTAATCGCTTCAGCACCGTTAATAGTAGCAGAAATTAAAGCGGCTCCCTTTGCCATTATAGCTTGCTTACGAAGTATTTTACCCTTCTCTGCAGACATTTTCTCATCTAATACTTTCTGAGCTGCTGCTTTTTGCTCGTCATTCATTGATGAGTTATTTATCAACTCAGTCTCTTTAGCGTAGTTGTTTTCTAATTTAACCATTTGGTTGTCTAAACCTTGGTTAATTATATCTAAACCTGTATTAATAGCATCACCCCACTTGTCAGCGAACTCACCTACAGCAGAAGCCGCACCCTCTAAGTTTTTACTTACATCAGCCATAAAGTTTTCAAACTTCATCTTAGGAGTGATTATTATCTCAAATTCTTTATCGGCTAAGTAATCTGTAAGCATTTTAAAACTATCACCATCTGGTACAGCAAATTCGGCTCCTTCAATTAGGGGAGCTTCGACATCTCCGCCGCCACCTAAATCAAAGGTAAACAACCCTTTAAAAGAATCTATTGCGGGTTTTAAAGCTTTCTTAGTTTTTTCAATACCTTTAGTAATACCTTCTACTATACCTGTGAATTGGTGTTCGTATATTTTCTCAGGGTCTTTTTGGTTTTCAATGGCATCAGTTAAAGTATCAAAAGGGTTCTTAAACTCTTTTTTACCTAAAACCTTTAGACCTTTATTTATTAAGTTTATTAATTGATTTATAGGGTTAAGTTTTATTAATAAGATAACCATGTCTAAAAGCATATTCTTCCACCAACTCAAATCGGTTAACCTTTCTTTAAAGGCATCCCAATTCCCTGCTATATATAAGAATATAGCACTTAACGCTGCTAAAATTGCTACAATTTTTATTATAGGTATTAACGAAGTCCATAGAGCTTTACCAAAAAGAATTACAATCCCCTTTAAGGTAGTAAATGCTATAGATAAGTAACCAACAACTGCTGTAGCTGCAGAAATCATTAATAGTGCTGGCCCGATAGCAGCTAATACTCCTGATACAATTAATATTGTTTTCTTTGTTGATTCATTTAAGTTAGAAAAAGCAGCAGCCCACCTTGTTATTGCTGATATTATAGGAAGTAAAGCATCAGCTAATAAAGCACCGATTTCTATCTTCATACCCTCAATTGCAGATTGCATCTTTTTAACCTTTGCGTGAGTTGTACTACCCATCGCTTCAGCCATTTCATCTAACCTTCCTGTGTTGGTTTTGTATTCGTTGGTTAATTCCTTAACCCTGTCTCTATTCTTAGCGAGTATAAGTAATTGGTTTGCTCCTGTACGACCCACTAATTTAGTGGCATCGTTTAAACTCATTTGACCAGAAGCGAGTCTATCTAAAGTGTCTCCAAAAGGAACCCCTTCTGCGTTTAGTTTAGAAAAAGCTGTCCTTAAACCTGTACCTGCTTTAGAAGCTTTGATACCGTTATCCATAAGAACACCCATCATAGCCGATAACTCCTCTAAATCTACTCCTACAGCACTTGCCGAAGCTCCTGCGTGACCGAAAGCGGTAGAGAAGGTACTAAGTTGTATTGATGAATTAGCGGCAGCAGAAGCGAGCGTGTTTGTTACTCTAGCTGCGTCATTAGATTCTAATCCAAAAGCGTTAATTGAAGAAGCTGTTACGTCTGCTGCAAGAGATAAATCCTCTCCTGTTGCTAAGGCTAAGTCTAATATAGATTTCTCCATATTTTGAATAGCAGTAGGGTCGAAACCTTTACGACCTAAAACTAACTGAAGGTCAGCTACTTCTTGAGCTGTAAATTGAGTAGTCGCACCTAACCGCTTAGCTTCATCGGTAAGCATTTTAAACTCACCTGTAGTAGCCCCTGTTACGGTGTTAACTTTCATCATTCCATTCTCGAACTTAGAGAAGGTATCGAATGCTGATTTACCTAAAGCAGCTAAAGGAGCTGTAACACCAAAGGTTAAAAGTGAGCCCATACGAGCTGCGCCTGAAGCAAACTTAGAAAGCTTTGTATTTGCTTTACCTAAACCTTGCTCTAAACCCTTTATATTGGCAGCTACAATTATCGATATGGTTTTTGCTGAACCCATTAAGATTTATTTTTAAGTAGTATTTTCTTGTGACGAGCTACATCTTTTGCTATTTTCTCTGGCGTAGCTATTTTAATTTTATTTTTAGACTTTTTATTATCCCAAGGGAGGGGTAGCACATCTTCTGCTCTTAATTTCTTTTTAGAATGGGGCATTAAAGTAGTCACCATAAGGATTCTAGTTTGCTCCCAACTTTCTCTAAGTGATTCATCCCTAAGTGATTGAGCCCCTTTGATTTTGTTATTAAAAGAACGAGGAGTTAGCCCATATAATTCATCATAAGCTAACTCCATCTGTCCTAATCCAATCTCTTCAAGTTTATCCCAATTTATATCACCTTCGTCAGAGTTAACTTCCTCTCCCTCAACTACTTTCCCTCGCTCTGAGGTTGGTCTAGTTGAAAGGCTTCGAAAATTTCACTAATCTTACTGAAATCTTCATCATCAAGCCATTTCTCAACGTCTACTATTTTATAAGTAAACTTATCACCAGCTTTTCTTGCTCCGTATTTTAATCCGTAGTAAGCGATAATTCCGATGTGGTCTATCTCAGTTCCTAGTTGATTTAGTTCGTTTAGCTTTAAGCCTAACTTGTTACAAATTGCTTGTAAACAAAAATAACTAAATCTAATCGGTCTCTCTTGACCACCTATTTCTACTTTTTTCATAATTTCTACCTTTTTTTAATTGTTAATATTATGCTTCGACTTGAACACAAGCTGCTGTACCTGTAAGAGATAAAGAGAAAGTAGCGTTTTCCTCTACACCTGCGTCAGATGAAATACTTGTTACAAAAGCTTGACCTGTATAAGTGTCACCACCTGTACCTATCGTAAATACTACTGTTACTGCTGCTCCTGTAGTTAATAAAGTAAAACAATCTGCCATTGAAGCATCTGCTGCTGCTATATCAACGAAAGCGTCTCCACTCATTTCCCAAGACATTAAACCTGCTAAGTTCTCTTGAAATCCTAAAGATGCTTTAGTAGTTGAGTCTCTTAAATCTCTACTAATAGAGAATGATGCACTTGTAGCGTGAGCCATTATTTCGCCAGCTACCGATAGTGTTACTGCTGTTGCGTTTTGAATTGCCATTTTATGTTAGTTTTTAATTATTAAACAATTGAATATTACGTTTTTGTAGAATTTTTCAGCGGTCTTAAAGTATTCGTCATCTAATGTTTCGAATCTAAATTTGGCTGTGTACCCTATACTATCTTCGGTATAAGTTACGGTAACCATATCTAAAGCTTCTACAGTTGCTTTAGCTTGATTATAAGTCGTTAAGTAGCTGTCTGCAAAACAAGCGATACGAATTGAGACATCGCACGAGTTTAATGAGCTACCTTTTGATAAGAAGTTACTGACGTTCATTATTTCGAACGTAGTAGATGGATAGGTTACACCTTGAGGTATAATAACAGGAAAGACCTTATTACTACCATTAGCAGCGATAAAGTTTGAAGAAGCACTTAGCTTCGTTATAATCTCTTTTCCTATAGCTTGAAACATACCTTTTATTTAAAATCCAGCTTCTTTAATCATTTTATTTAACATCTTCATTACATCCCTTTCGGCTGTAGATGCTATCTCTGACCCTTTTTGGTCGACTACTTCTTTATAGAAATCAGGTTGAGGTTTAACTCTACCTACTGACTTCCCACTCTTATGGAACCTTTCCTTAGTACCCTTAATTAACATCGCAGGTAAATTCCTTCCTTTTTTACCTTTAACCCAAGTTGGTGTAGTTTGCTTTAGCCTAGACCCTACGAATATTGCAGGTTGCTTTGACTTTCTAGCTGTTACTAATCCTATTGAGTCTGCTGTAGATTTTCCTACTATATTTGATTTAGTAGAAGCATCGTACCTTTGACCAGGTATTTTATTCTTAGTTCGGTATTTGTATTTTCCCTTTAGAGCTTTAGCTGCCATTTGAGCAGCAGGTCGTAAAGCTTTATTTATTAGCGACCTAGATTCTTTAGAGCTTTTACCGATTCGTTTTAATGCACGCTTAACTTTCTGTAATCCCTCGACCCTTATTTTATTATTAGAGCTAGACATCTCGTTGGTTAAATTGGTGAATCAGTCGGTAAATCTTGTTTTACAAATATCTCGATAAATTCCTTACGAGGGTCTATAACGTACCCTATAATATCGTAAGAATATCCTGAACTTACTTCTTCTAAAATCCAATTAGACTTTATAGTAGAAGTTTCGGATGAGTACCTAACTATATATACGAATCTCGAATAAGATTGAAGTTCTTTTCCTTCAAACTTCTCCTTAACATCTCTAAGCGACTTTACATTCTTATTAGCCCAAACTGTTGTGTGAGTTGAATAAGTGTCTGTAATACCTCCAAAAGCGTCTTGAGTCGCATTAATCGACTTTAGCTTAATCCTTTGATTAAACTCGCCTGCTAATACTTTGCTTATGAACGCTGCCATCTAGTAGTAGCATTTATAAGGTTGTAATAATATCTCAGATGTCATAGGGAAAGTTCGTTTCCTATCCTCTCTGAAATAGTACATGTCAGATACAATTAGCTTTATAGCTTGCTTTATCCCTTCAGGTACATCGCTTTCAGAAGCTCCAAATCCTGTTTTAAACCAAAACCAAAACACGTTAGAAGCGTTTGATTGTAAAGTCGTTGCAGGGAAGTCTGAACTTAAATATACTATAGATGGGTTAGAATAAGCATCAATGTAAGCTAATTGAGACTCTTGAGCCGCATCGTTCGAATCCATCCAATTGACAGGTCGTTTAGCCGCTACTGCAGGGTCTGTAGTTGCATCTACATTTACTAAGGTACAATCTGGATAAATTAAAGAAGCTTGACTCTTTACAGCATCGAAATACAATTTGTACTCGTGTGTAATGAAGTGACGACCACAAAAGTTTTCAGCCATTTCGGTCGCAGCATCTATATATAAACCAAGTAATATATCTTCGTCCGAAGTGTCAATTCTAAGGTGAGCCTTAACTTCAGTAACCGACACTACCTTAGTAGATGGATTGGTGACTAAAACTAAATCGCCTTGTGTATTTGTATTTGGATTGAGATACATAAATTGTGTCTTATGAATAATTTAAAGTAATAATAGGGAAAGCTCTTTTTACAGAACCTTCCCCTTTATTAATTATTTACTAAGCTTTTAGTAAAGAAGTAGACTTTACGAAAGCACCTGGTTGAGTTACACCCCAATCGATGTACTGATTTACAATCAATCTAACTTCAGCGTTTGCAGCTAACGTGTAAGGGTCAATTGTAATATCTAAACCACCAAACATTCCGATGAATAATTTAGAGAAATCTCCGAATAAGAAATCAGCAGATACATCAGTAGCACTTGTACAACCTATTGTGTAGTAAGTTGGGTAACCGTTAACTAAGTTTCCTTGAGAACCTACAGTTACAGCAGCAACTTGAGCAGAACGCTTCAAATCTTTCATCAATTTCGGGTTAGCTACATAAGCTAAGTTTCCAGAAAGACCTTCACCAACAGCTAATTCAGATTCAGCTAAACAGAAATCATCAAAGATAGATGCGTTTGCAGAATAAGCATTTTCAGTTATTACACCAACACCTGTAGTAGCAGCAATTGCACCTGGAGCAGAACCTGAAGCATCGTTTGCTGCACCGAACATTGCAGCATCAATCTTTGCACCTGCAGCACGACCTAAGTCAGCAACGATAGCTTGTTGAGCTCCCATTCCGTTTTGCATCAATAATTGCTTAGATATATTTACAGTAGAAGATAATCTAAGTGGAGTTAAATCTAACTTACCAAAGACAGCACCACCATCAGCAGCAGTTTCTACTTCACCTTCCCAAGTTACAGATTGTTTTCCTGTAATAGGTAAACGAGTGTCAGCAGAAAGACCTGTAAGGATGTTTGCACCTACTTGATTGAATACAGAAGCTTCTCTTAAAGCGTCTTGGTAACCCATAACAACAGTTGGAGCAATATTAGTCGCTGCACCTGGAGCACCTTGAACAACATCAGCACGAGATTCTAATAAGCGAGAAGGAATACCTAACCCACTAATAGTACGTCCTGCAGCACGAGCTTCTTCAACAGCCTCATCGTGAAGTTCTTTTTCAAGACCATCTAAGTTATTATTCATTAAGCCGTTAATAGCTTTAAATAGAGAGTAACCTCTCACTTCTTTATCTTCTTTCATTGTGTTTTCTACTTTAGTAGTTTTAGTTGCGATTTCCGCATTTAAAGACTCTTGACGTTCAACCGTTTCAATATCTTTTTTTAATTTGTCGATAAGATTCATTTTCTCATCGTAAGAAACTTTTTCAGTTTCAGTAAAGTCACGAGCTTCGGTTTTACAAGCGTCTAGCATTACACTAGCTTCTTGAATTAAACCAGCACGTTCTTGACGTAATTCTACAGAATTTTCCATCTCTTTAAAATTTGCTTTTTAGTTGTAATTCGTTATGTAATTGATTGATTTTTCTAAGTGTTTCTTCACTATCGCTAATTACCTTCGCTTCAACCTCTTTAGCATCGACTTTCATCTTATCTATCGAACGTAAAGCAACATCAGTATTAGAATAAGCTCCAACACCAACTATAGAAACATCAAACAATCTTCCGATTTTAGTAATGCTTCTCTTATATACATCTCCTTCTTCAACCCAATTATCTTCCTCTACCGTAAAAGCAAATGAAGATTCATAAAGTAACCCTCTACGCATCAATTCTGCGACATCTCGACCTGTAGAAGTATTAGGTAATGTACCATCGTATCTTAATCCTCTTTCATCTATTGAAAGTTTTAACGTACCACCTTGATTCCTATCTAAGATAGCGTTCATATCGTGGTTGTAAGTTAAGATTACGTTATCATCTAAACGACCATCAAAAGCTCCTCGTGAAATAGTTTCGTAAAAACCTAAATCTCTGCTTTCGTGTTCGAATAATGAAGCGTACCCACTAACTTGAATCTCATCTGAACTTTCGTCCATACGAACCTCGCAGTCAGTAGAATAAACTCTAATTTCTTTGTTATTTTTCATCTTTCTCAATATTTTCGTTTAGGTCCTGTCTTGACGTTCCTTCTCCTAATCGGTCTATAGGCATCATATTAGATTGCATATAGAAATCTTCTGAAGCTCCACCGATACTATTTAAATCTTCTAACTTACGAACTTCGTCTGGTGACATAACACCGATGTTAACTAAAGTTCTATAGTAATCTGCTCTAGCTTTAGAATCTCCTCTTAGGATAGCCGTAAGGTTAAATTTAAAGTATTCTTTACCTCTCTTTTTAAACGGTACGAGCTTAGAGTTTAATTCCGATTCGATTCGTTTAATCCATGGTGTGATTGTATGCACCACAAAATCTATTTGCTGTGCTTCAATATTCGAATATGTTGCGTTTGAAAGGTCGTTTATGAGGTGATTAGGCACTCTAAATATTCTGCAAATGTCAGATATTTGGTACTGTCTCGACTCTAAAAATTGTGCTTGATTGTTTGGAATGGACCGAGCTTGGAACTCCATTCCTTCTTCTAAAATAGCAGTTTTACCTGCGTTATCTGCTCCTGAGTATTTAGTGCTCCAAGAGTCTCTAAGTCGTTTAGCTGTCTCAGGCTTTAGTGTTCCTGGGTGTTTAAGGATTCCTCCTATTGCAGCTCCGTTCTTAAAGAATGACCCTGCGTGTTTATCTAAAGCGATTGCTATTCCAATACTTTCAGCAGCAGTTACTATAGGTGATTTACCTACAACACCATCAAATGAAAGACCTTTAACGTGAATCATATCTATCGATTGAACTACACCTACAAATGGGTAAGAACCTTCGTCATCTTTTATTTCGTAATAAACTCCCCTTCCTTTTGGAGCTATAAAAACATCAACATCATCACATTTAATTGGGTGAAGCCCAATAGGTAAACCTCCTTTGTTTCGCTCAATATAAGCGTAGAAATTACCATCCATAGACAAGTCCACTAAAATGCGCTCGAAGAACATAAACGAGTTGAATAGTGGTGAAGGTTGCTCTCCAATAAGTGTGTTTAAAGGACTATCAGACTTTACGGTTTTTCTATTACTAGAATCTTTTTCATAAAGAGAAATAGGAAGGGAAGCTATAGTCTCAGACAATACTCTAACGCAAGACCAAACGGCTGCGACTCTTAGAGCTTGTTCTTTAGATACACTTTCGCCTGAAGATGAACCTAAAAAGCTTCCTACGATTGTATCACCGTAAACACCTCTTTGCTCAACTTCAGCAATTTTATCTTTCTTAAAATAATCGAATAATCCCAAATCTGTAGATTTATTGAATACTGTTATACTTACAAATAGTAAAAATAGCCACTATGTGAACCTAATTATAGGTCTTTTTCTAAATATTTGTAAGCTTTTAGTAGTACTTTGTGTACGTACCTTGGACTAACTCCCTTCAACACAGCTATTTCTCGTATCTTTAGCCCGTATTCAAAACGAAGATAAATTACTGTTTTTGCCATATCGTTAGGTAAATTAAGTGCTTTATACCACATTTCGTCTGGCCTAAAGTCATAATCCTCTTGAATAAAGTCGTTTTTAGGCTCTCTAAGGCGATAAGTCGTATGAAATGGACTCGTGTTAGATAAAACCTGATTGGTGACGATACGAGCTACAAAGAAGCGAAATTGATTCGTTTCGTAAAGAGACTGTATTGTTTCCTCCATTTGAGTCAGGAGGATTAACGAAATGTCTTGTACAAGGTCATCTAGTAGATGTAAGTCGGTATTGTTTGCTAATACATTAGTACAAATCTCCCTTATAGAATCTTGCTCCTGTATTAAAATTTCGTTTTTAGATAAAGAATATTTCCTTTTCATCGTATGTTGAGTTTCCACCGTTCTTGTTTTGCATCGCTTCTGATAAAGCCATTATACAAGAAACGACACCATCTATTTTTTCGTTTGATTTAGCCTTATTTGGCTTAACATTTCCAGCGGGGTCAAAAGTTAGAACTACATTAGACATCATCCATCTAAGTACAGGTTGACCACCATGTCGTAACTTACCACTAAGTGCTAAAGCTTCAAATTGCTTCGTTGCAGGAGACATCGTTTTATAACCTTGACCTACAGGTATCATTGGACACCCTTCCTCTGTCAAATCAATTACAATCTGAGAAGCGTTCCATCTATCATAAGCTATCATACGGATGTCGTAAATCTCGCCTAAATCCCTAATTTTTTGTTTAATGTAGTTGTAATCACACACATCGCCTGGAGTAAGCTCTACTAAGCCCTCTCTAGCCCACTTCGAATAGTTCACCTTGTCTCGGTCACTTCGCTTGTGTGCATTCTCTTCAGGTATAAAAGAGTACATAATTAAATCGTACCCATCGTTGTCGTCAGGGAAGATTAAAGCCAAAGTCGTAATATCTCGAGTCGAGGCTAAATCTAACCCTGCAAAACAAGGTCTACCTTTAAGCTTACTCTCATCTACCTTAGTCGCACCAAGCATCCATTTTTTATCTGAAATCCACTTTGCTTCGTTTACCACCCATTGATTTAGGTGGAGTCTACGGAAAGTATTTTCGTATGAAGGTTCATTTTTTGCCTTTACAGCCTGTTGCTTCATATATTCCTTAGTAATGATTGTGCCGTAACCAGGGTTAGCTTTTTTCCAAACTTCTTCGTCAAAAATATCATCGTCTAATTCGGCTTCGTAAACTATACCTAAAAACGAATCGTCCTCAATCGAACCATCAATTAATTTCTTCGCATAATCGTAAAGCTCTTTGCAAATATGGTCTCTTTGATGACCAGCACCAGCCGTTGTAATACCGAGCATAAGAGGCTCTTTACGAGCACCCATCGAAGTAAGAAGAACATCATATAAATCTCTGTTTTTATGGGAGTGAATTTCATCTAAAAGACAACAAGATAAGTTTAATCCATGTTTCGTGTCTGCATCAGCCGATATAACCTTGTAGTACGAACCGACTTTATCGTAAGTGATTGAATCTCGATAGGTGTTAGCTCGCTTGATTAGGTGAGGTTCTAGCAACACCATAGATTTAGCTATACTGAAACTGAGCCTGGCTTGCTCCTTATCCGCAGCAGCACTCACTATTTCGGCTCCTTTCTCTCCATCAGAAAATAGCATATAGAGTGCTATACCTACCATCATAGTCGTTTTACCGTTCTTACGAGGTATGAAGATGAAACATTGTCTAAACTTTCTTAGATTGGTTTTCTTAGACTTCCAACCGAATAAGCCTTCTATAATTTCTACTTGCCAAGCTTCAAGGATAAATTTAGTTCCAGCCAAATCCCCTTTAGTGTGTTGACAAAAAGTCTCGATAAAATCTACAGCTCGTCTAGCAGCTACTTTATCGTACCACCAAACTGCTGTATCTATGTTTCCAAGATTATTCATCGTTACTAAAGAAATTTTCTATTTTTATGTCTGGTGTACTAGCATATCCCTCGATTGCATTTACCTTAGCTCGACTCGATGGAGTTAGTCCAAATTCTTTTAGTAATTGAAAGACTCTAACGAAAGCTTGGTTAGCTATCTGTACCTCGGGTCGAATGACGGTCTTTGCGTTACCCTCTCGTGACATAACTATCTCAGTTGACCCTAGAGTATTCACAATTTCTTTGGCGCTCTTATACTCGCTGTATGAGTCGCAAAGCATTTCAAGTGCCATAGAGTCGGCTAGAGTTAATACGGTCATATCGTGAAGGAGCGAACTCAACTCAATAAAACTCTTTTGTCCTTGCTCGCTCAACCAAGTTGGCGTAGGTGGTATAGTCGAGGGTAGAATTGGTTCAGATGGATTTTGTCTATCTGCCCTCAAAGTTCCCCTTTGTCTTTTTAATTCTGTTGGTAGTTGTTTTGTCATTATTTTACAAATGTACAATAAAAAAGTTTATAAAAAAATCTATATAATACATACTATCCTTATCCTTATCTTTAGGGGTATGCTTGACCCCTAGTTGACCCCAATTAGACCCCATTTAGACCCCTAAAGCCATATCGTCTGATTATCAGATAGTTATCCAAAGTAGTCGGCGTGCATACCTTTTTTTTGGTAGGAGTCGAGTAGGAGTCCTTTCCTATTAATTTCCTATTAAAAACTCTTTTAAAAATAAGTTTTCATATAGTAGTTTGCTAACAAATGTTTACTATATTTGTACCAGAAATAAGAACCTGAAAACATAAATTATGAATAAAGATAAAAAAGCTTACCACAAGAAATATGCTTTAAGAAACTCGAAGCAAGCTAAAATAGATAAATCGAATAGTGACGCTATTGACCATAAGAACGGAATAGTTTATAAGGAAGCGTTCGAGTTAATGTTTGGGTATTTACCAAGTAAGGCTAGAGTTAATCAAACCGATAGCTACCAATTGATTAGACGAAGTGGAGCAAGTTTAAACGGAAAGCAATTTACCTACTAATAATAAGACTAATATGAATAACTTTATAATGATGTTCGGAGAGCAATCAGTAGATGATGAATTAAATAGAGACATACCTAAACATATAAGCATTACACCTCAAGGAACTTATAGGGTTATGATACGTAAAATATACTTAGGTACATTTAAGACAGTAGAAGAAGCTAAAGGTTCAGTATCTAACTACTTGAACAATACAATATAGTAATAAGTAATTACGAGAGGTAACTACGTGAGTGTTACTAAATTAATCCTGTAATGGATTTAAAAGTCAGCGTAGAGGGGTACGGGATTGCCCCTCTCCTATGGACTAACTAAAACAAGACTAAGATGAAAACTGAAAAGCAATTACGAGTATTAGCCCAATGGTTAAAAGAGGAAGAAGATAATATATGCTTTGAAAGAGATGGAAGTATGGAAAGAGCTATTAAGTATGCAGTACAAAAATCTTTAGTAAAAATAGGAGATTATATTGAGGAAATCCTTGATATGGACGATGAACAATTAAACAGAGAATAAGGGTTATAAGTTAAAAAATATTTTAGTGGTCAACTTGGTTTCTCCGATGTCTTGGGGACTGAAGGATTGTCTGCTTATGGTTAATAGTCGTGACCACGCTGATAAAATTGGGTACGGTGATATGGTTAACTTATTAGAGGAATACTCTAACATTAAAACTAAAGAGCTTAAAGATTATATATTTGAAAAACTTAAAAACAAATAAGAGATGAATAACCAAGAAGAAACAAATAGACAAATACTAAAAGCTTTATCTGAAATGGTTGAGCTACATAAACAATCTAAACAATCAAGAGACTCACTATACGACTTGATTAAATTAGCTGGTAGTCGAATTAACTTACTTATGTCTGAACCTAAAACTAAATTCCAAAAGAAATTATGAAGAACAAATTAACATACGAGTCACACGAACTAGAAGAAAAAGATTTAGTTGTATTCTATTACCAAGAAGGTGTAGAGAATTGTTTAGACTTTACCTTACACGATTTTGTTCCAGAGGATTACTATATAGGAGTTCGAAACGGAACGGAGGAATACGAGATACACGATTACTCACCAAAAGATTGGCTTGATGAAACTGTATCGCATAAAGATTTATGTAAACTAGTTAAAGAATTTGAAGATGGACACTAACCAAGAAATTATAGTTGCGTTGAGTATGGTCATTATGTGGATGCTTGGATTTATGGCGTCTTGCCTCTGGGATAAAGACTAACCCATTGCGTTTTAGTCAAATAGGGGGCACCCCACAAACCCCTAATTTACTGACGAGGTCCACAGGAAGGGGGCGATGGTTCCTAGGAAAAAATTGGTCGTGATTAATACACCCCCAGGCTATCTCATAAGTGTGTCGCTGTCAGTTATTTACGTATATAATTGATAGGAGGGGAGCTGTACCAAAAATAAATTGTATTCATTGCATACAATAATTTGCTCGGCGTCTTTGTCAGTAAGTAAGGCAATAAAATATATTAATATATATTTAATTTATAATGATTCTAAATAATATTTTAAGGCGCAAATATTTAATAGATTGATTCTATTTAATTCTACACTAAACAATTAAATTAAGGTGCAAACCAGGCGTTATGAAGGCGGTAAATGTACGCTCTGTGCATTAGTATTAGACTGCATTTAAACGCTCTTAGATGGCTTAATTTTAGGGGGTCGTTTAATTAGTGCGGTGGTGATGATGTGTATTAAAAATATAAGAGCACAAAAAAAACCGCTAACAAATTAATGTAAGCGGTTTAGATTGGTTTATGTTAGTTTATATATAATAGTATTCCTTCAGCCAATACTTATAAGCTGCAGCAAAAGTAAATTGCTTTTTATATTGAATACATTGAAACGTGTATTTATTGCCTAATTTTATGACGTTATCGGATTGCATCCATTGTTTAAATAATTTCCTCTTTAAAGAATAGTATTGTACACTATAGTTTGAAAAAATAAATTCGCAATCGTTAAATAAAATTTTAAGTTCATTGTACAATTCCATTACTTCAACATCGGTATACTCTTCTATTGTAATAGTATACCACTCCTCATAGTTATTAATATAAGGATGTTTTTTTTCATCGCATAAAGGCGCAATGTATACAACGCCTTTTTTAAGCTTAAATGCGCTGTCGTATTGTTTAGATATTCTTATCATTTTAGTAGTTTTTTAGTGTTAAAATTTTAAAAACGCGTTTTCCTGGATTTTACTAAAGTTCTCTATTCGGTGCAAATTACCGCTATTTACGTAATAGTAATATAAGCGGTTCAAATCTAGTTTCTCGGCGTTGTTTGTTCCTGTATAGTGCAAAGGGTTTAAAATCGCTTTTGCTTCGAACTGTTTACAAGTTAAGTATCGTTCGAACGTTTTTCGGCTTGTTTTAAGCCTGTCTATATGATTATAAAAAAAAGGTTGTTGTTCGTTAAGGGCAAATATTAAAGCTTCTTTATAAGTATCAAATTCGTGAACCGTTGTTTTGTCCTTTCTTTTAAACCCTAAAAAATTTGAAGGTTGTTTTTCGTTCTGTGTAATTTTATACATTTTAGTTAGTTTTAAGGTTCTTAATTTCTAAAAATTCATCGCTCCAATTATCGCATAAAAATATGTAGCCTTTTGAGTCCGATGCTCTGCAAATTATATTCCATCCGTTAAATTTAAGTAGGTTATAAGCTTGTTCCATTATA
>MDTF01001110.1_pt1 | contig 23059 bp, 28 predicted proteins | sample 811191 | NCBI WGS metagenome assembly MDTF01 (sample SAMN05326649, study PRJNA326480) | marine metagenome | isolation source: seawater | place: Southern Ocean | collected 2011
ACCGCCAAGGTCCGCGCCGATGGATCACCTCGGCTTTGTACAGCCCGTTGATCGTCTCGGCGAGGGCGTTGTCGTAGGAATCTCCGACACTGCCCACCGAGGGCACCACGCCGGCGTCGGCGAGGCGTTCGGTGTAGCGGACGTCCTTGAATGCTTATCTCGTCCACTACAACGAACGGCGGCCCCATCAGGGACGCGGTATGAAGGGGTGCACGCCTCTCAGGCCTTCAAGGAAGGCATCCCGAACCCCGAACCGAAGGGAGAGTAAGCTACAACGGCAACCGTCGCTTAACCCGGCTCCCGAGGCGGAACTGTCAGGCGATTACCCTCTCTGTGCACAAAGTATCGCCATCTTCCCTGGCTTAAATTTGCCTGAAGAACAGTTCCAAAACCTCGCCTGATAGCCATCCGAATAATTATACAATTATAATCATATGTGAATTCGAAAGAATTATTATTATGAAATTTCCATTTAAATCGATATTTACATAATTCAAATTAATTTTATACATATAATGTATTTTTCCATGAGCTGAGAAAACTTTGATTAATACTATTGCGTTTTTCATATTACCTCCTTAAAAAATTTGTAATTGAGGATTTTCTCATAACTGAACCATGAGCCCTCATATCTATTTATAGATTTCGCGAAGTTTTCCTCATTTTTCGCAAAATTAGAGCGTTTTTTCGATCAGTCTGATTCATATCCGCAGGAGCTGAAGTCGTTGATACATTTCAGAGAAGCTGGAAGATGTCGATGAGTGTTCCAATAAGGCTTCGGAGATCTCTGACAGAGAACTCGACGCCTTTCTCAGTATCTCCTTGCGGCACAGGTCTTTTCGATCGGAGATGAAATCAGTTCTATCGAGCGGGAGGAATCGCAGACTTATACCTACGGCCTCGATATGATCGCAGACCACCGGTCGCTTAATCTTGCCCGTCCAAAATTTTTCAACTATTCAGCGCTAATTGAAACGCCATACTATTTAAATATGATACCATAAATTTTGTTTACGGGAAATTTAAATATTAAATTAACAATAATTTGAAATAAATATTGCTAGATGTCTTCAATATACTTCTTTCTAAAATCCATGGTTGCTTTATTTTTTGTTAAAATCCACACTCCGCTATCAATATTGCCGTTGCTTTTCGGTCCATTTAATGTTCCTTCAATATAGTCATCATAAACAAACACCGAAAATTGACCTTTTTTTGAGTCCTTCAAGCTCTGCCAAGTCCCTCTAATCGCCCCACCTTTATCGAATTTCTCAATTTTTCCTTTCCAAAATTGTCCAACATTATTTTCAGACTCTTGCATCAACATAAAACAGTCGTCAATTGGGTTATATATTAGATACCTATTTTCATCAGCCCATTTCTCGGCAATATTCTCTTGATGTTGGTATGAACTAAACAATATTCCTTGAAAATCCATCAGCCTATGTTTATAAAAAGAGTCCCCGATAATAATATGAATATTTTTAATAGCGTATGATGCAGACAACCATATAATACTTGCAACCGCTGAAGCGGTAATCCCGATTATTATATTAAGATAATTATCTGAATGTTTAATTAAACTTCCCAATAATATTCCGCATATAAATGTAAATATATTTGTCATTATTAGAATGAAATTTATTTTGGCATGATTGGAAGATATTGAATTGAGGACTGATAATAATTTCGAATTTGATTTATCCATAAATTTCTCCTATATAATGATTGTTTAAGATTGTGTCCCGCCCCGTGGTATAGCTCGCGCAATAGCGTCGAGGTCTCCGGTGTGTCTGGCCGGCTGTCTCATGCTGCGACGACGGGAAGCATGATGTGTGGATCATCGCCGAGAGAAGCGATGGTCTCAAGGGTCATGTATCGGACGCGCTGGATGGCCCGCTCATCATTCTGCTCCAGGAGAATGGCGCGAATGAGCCTTATGATGGTGGCCTCGCCTGAAAAGACACCGACGATCTCGGCACGGCGCTTGATCTCTCCGTTCAGGCCCTCGATGGGATTGGTGTTGTGCAGCCTAGCCCAATGGCTCTTGGGAAAGGTCATGCAGACGAGCATGTCCTCTTCGGCCTCGTCCAGCACCACCGCCAGCTTTGGAACCTTGGGCCGGATCTGATCAGCGACCTGACGCCACTGTGCCCTGGCGGAGCCGGCATCATTCTGGAAGCCACCCGCGCCACTGGCGCCAATCGCAACACGGTGAAGGATCACCTGAGGGCATTGACCGAGGACGGCCATCTTGTCCAGCACGGGGCCGGACGCGGGACGTGGTACGGGTTGGCCTGAGGCCTGCCGGTCAACAACCCGTCGCCCATCATGATCTCACCCCTTAATAATACAGCTTCCCCGACCTGTACGCCTCAGCGTTCCCCGGGCTGATCGTGATCTCCATATACGGCCCGCCGGCCGCCGCCCGGACATAGGTGTAGCGCCGCTCATCATCCCGGCCGACCACCTCTTCGATGTAGCAGCCGGGCCGGTTGCCACTCCAGTTGTCGCGTTCATCCGGCCAGCGCATCACCAGCCCGGCCTCGCAATAATAGTGGATGCCCATGTCGAGGTCGTAATCGGTGAAGGCCTTACCGTCCGACATCGCACAGGTGCCGAAGGGCGGTTTGCCCTTCTTCAGCCGCTTCATCATGTAACCATGGGCCGCAGAACAAGGCGCGCTCGCCGGGAAGCCGCCAGCCATGCACAGGATCACGGCGCAGTCGATGTCGTAATCCTCGGCCTGGACGGCTACAGGCGGCACCGCCAATGCCAGGGCGGCCAGGCCGGCAATCGGAAGGACGTACTTCATCCTGCATCTCCCAGGCTGGGATAGGGGGCAAGCCCGGCCGGGCTTCCCGCGGCATCGTCGAGCGACCGATGGATGACCCGCCCGGCCGGGATCCGGGTCAGAGGCGCGTGCCGGTCGGCGTAATAGGGCGTGGTTTCGATCTCGGCCCAATCCGGCCCCGGGCCGGCGCAGGCCATCAGCTGGCAGGCGAGGCCTGCGATCACGATCACCCGGCGCATCAGCCCGCCTCCTCGTCAAAGGTCACGAGCCGGAGCCGGTCGTCGATGATCACCCGGCCGGCACCACCCAGAACCAGCAGCAGCGCCCGCGTCTTGCTGGTCAGCTCGCTCGGCCGGGCATAGGCGAGCGGGCTGACCGGATCGGCCGCGATCTCCGCCGCCCGCGGCGGGCAGGCCGCACAATAGAGCACCAGGTCATAACCGCTGCCGTCGAGCAGCCAGGCCGCCGCCTGGCCCACGGTCCGGACCGATGGGGGCAGATAGAGGCGCACGGTCTGGGCATCGAGGCGCTGCGGCGCCGAGACAACCGGCGCCGCGGCCGGCGGCACCGGCGCCGGCGTGGTGCAGGCACCGAGGAAACCCGCGGCCAGCAGCCCGAGGCCGGCGATGCACCCCGGACCTCTGAGCGCACTCATGGCCGCGGCCTTTCGAAGGCATAGCGTTCCGCCGTCCGCCAGACCGGTGCCTCGACCGGGCGGATGAAGAAGATGTTCACCACCGCCCCGGGCCGGACCTCGACGGTCGGCACTAGGTTGGTGAACCGCTCCAGGATCACCTTGCCCTGATCGGAGAGGTTGGAGACGACGGCATCGCCGGCGCGCGAGACCTGATCGACCCCCAGCGCCTCGGCAATCACCGAAGGCAGCGCATCGGCGATCGAGGATCCACCCACCGCGGCGGCCTGGATGTCGAGGTGATACGCGACCTTGTCGCGCACGCCGGCGACGCCGGCGCCATCGAGCTGATACTGACCGACCAGGGGGATGGTCCGGGCCTCGGCACCCGGCAGACGGATCATGAGCGGGGTGTAGATCATGCGGTTGTGGATCGGCTCGTTCGGCCCCGAAGCCCGCTGCGTCAGCCCCACCACCACCGCGCCGGCCGGCGCGATCACCGCCGTGTTGTCGGCATTCATCAACGGCCGCGACAGGGTCGCACGCCAGGGGCCCGGATAGTCCGAGATGCTGGTCATGTTCACGACCGCCTGCGCGGTCGTGCCCACCCCGACCGTCGCCACGGGCCCGTCATGCCACGGGGGCACGGCATGGATGCCTTCATAGCCCTGGGGCTTGGTGACATCGCTGCGCGACTGCTCGTCCGGGCTCGCCGCCGACATGTCGATCGGCGGCGGTGCCGCCGGGGCGGCAGGTCCTGGCGACGGCGCCGCCGGTTGCGCCAGGGCCGCCTCGATCTCCCGGCGCAGACTGTCGAGGTCGCGCGCAGGCGCCGGGGTGGCAATGGCAAGGGCAAGCGCACAGCCGGAGATGAACAGGGGCATGCGGATCATCGGCCATCCTCCTTGCGGTCATCCTGTCCTTTGAGCCGGTCGAGCTGCGCCCGCAGGGCTGACACGGCCGCCTGTCCGGCCGGCACCTCGGTCTCCGCCGGCCGCCGACGGGAGATTTCGGTGCTCTTCACCACCATCGGCCGACGCAGCAGATCCATGGCCGCCTGTTCCGCCGGCGACAGGGGCAGGGTCTGGTCCGGAGCAGAAGCGGCCTTCGCCGCAGCCGGCGGCTGGTGCCGCTCGGCCTCCTCGATCTGGCGCAGGAAGGCATCCCGCGGATCCGGTGCCGGGGCCGGCGCCGCCGTCACCACAGGCGCCGCAGGCGAGGTCGACGTCGGCGCCGCCAGCATCTTGACGACCACCGCCACGATCACGAAGCCGCAGATCCCGGCGACCGCGATCAGGCCGCGCTTGATCGGATCGGGCCGGGTCTCGACGGGTGGCGCGGCCCCCGTCGCCTTGGCATCGGGCGCACTCATGATTTCCGCTCCACCCGGGCGAGCACATCGGCGAAGCGCAGCTCGATCACCTCGTGCAGCCCCTGGATCTCATAGACCCCGGTCAGATCGTCATAGCTGTAGTTGAGGGCCTGGACCTCTTCGCCGCGGATGCCCACGACCGCCGGCGCCCCGAAGGCATCGGAGAGGATCCGGATATAGGTGTTGCGGCCATCATCATAGGCGGCCGAGATCTCGAAAGGCGGCGGGGTCTGGCTGTAGCCCCAGCCATAGGCCGTGTTGACGGCATAGCGGAAGGCATCGATCGCATCGCGGGCCTGTTCCGCTGCCGTGGCCGACAGGGCCTCGATCTCCCGCTGACGGGCCTGGTCGAGCGCATCCATGCGCCGGCGCTGATCCTCGATCTGGATTTCGAGCCGACGCCGCTCGGCCACAAGCGCCTCCCGCTCGGCATCGAGGGCATCAAGGCGCACAGCCGCAGCGGCGACCGGCCGATGATCGGTGATCGTCCAGCAGGAGGTGTCTGGCACCTCGCGCGAGACCTCGAAGGTGAAATCATAGGGCCGCCCGTCGGTGCCGACCGCCGTCACGCCGACAGTGGTGCCGGCGATGGTGGTGGTCCGCGGCCGCACCCAGAGCGAGCGGCCGCCGGTCGGCGCGGTGAACACGTCCCAGAGTTCCGGCGCGGCATTGGAACTGTCGGCGATAGGCCCCGGGAAGGTGATATGGGTCGCGACCTGCGGATGCGCCGGCAGGCTGATCCGAACATGGCCATCGAGCACGAGGTCGCCGCAGGCCTGATAGACCGGATCGGCCGCCGGGGCCGAAACCCCGGGGCCCTCAGCCGCGGCGGCCGCCTGAGCAGACCGTGCGGCCTGGAGTTGGATCGGAAGCGCTGCCGCGAGGGCCGCGAGAAGAAGGATGCGCATGGCCTCTACCCCGCCTGGTCGACCCGGATGTCCTGCGAGATGATCTCGATCGCCGGCGGATTGATCGCGAGCCGGGTCAGATCCCGGCCCGCTTCGGCCGCCGGCCGCAGGGTCCAGTCGAGAGTGACGATCAGCTGCCGGCGGGTAACGACCCCGCCCGCCTGGTCGCGGTCGGTCTGGGTCAGGAAGGCAGCGGTCTTGTAGACCGCCGCCCGCGCGCCCTCCGCCGGCCTGAGCAGCGTGTGATTGAGCGCGCGGACCGTGACATCGGTGGTCGGGCAGGAGACGCATCCCTCGGCCTCCGCGGCACGCCGCGCCGCCCCGAAATCCTTGAGGAACTTCTGGGTCTCCGCCGGCCCGAGGAAGGTCGAGGCATTGCCGTAATCGGTGCGGATGGTGCGCGGCTCGACCCGGAACCGCCATTGCAGGTAATTGGTCAGCGCCGCATCGATGGCCCGGTCGAAATAGCGATCGGCCTCACCACCATCATCGAGATATTCGGCATAGCCGTCGCCATTGGGCAGCAGCTTGACCCAGGCGACCCGCACATGTGCGGCATAGTCGTCCACGGCCAGCTTGTAGCCCCAGGCGAGCGGCACCATGACGGCAACGGCGGCAAGCGTGGCCAGCCGCCAGGCATTGCGGTCCCGCCGCAGCCGGGCGAGTTCGGTGACGGTGCGGGAGCGCGCAAGCCGCTCCTGCTGGTCGGCATCGATCATCATTTGAGGACACCCCGGGTGAACACGGCGCGGGCGATCTGTGCCGCCCCGGTCCCGAGGGAAGCGGCCGAGGCCCATTGCGCGGCGACGCGCTGCGCCTGGAAGATCGCGATCGGCCCGAGCACCAGGGCCGCGAGCAGAAGCAGGAAGGAGAAGGTTCCGCGGATCACCGTCTCTTCGACCGTCGCCCCCCAGGGGATTTCGAAGGCATGGGCGATCAGCAGGACATTCGCGACCATCACCCCCTGGGCCAGAATCACGAACAGCACGGTGGCGCAGATCTGCCGCAACCACCCCTCGAAGATGAAGCGGAGCGGGCCGGCGAGCAGGAAGGGGATCGCGAGATAGCCGACGATCTTGAGCGCGAAGAGATAGATGATCGGGAAGACCGTGGCATAGGCGATCGCCACGACATAGACCAGCTGGACCGCCAGGAAGACGAGCATGATGGTCATCCACTGGATACCGTCCTCGACCAGGCCGAGCAGGTTCCAGAAGCTGGTGTCGGTCTCGAAGGCGATGTTGTCGAGCACCTTGTAGAGATAGCTCATCGGCGCGAAGAGATCGTCCGAGCCAAGCGCGGCCTGCTGGATGATCGTGGCGATGCCATAGGGCGCCCGGGTCACCACATCGACGATCAGGCCGTAAGTGACGAACAGGGCCATCACCAGGGCCAGATAGACGATGGTCTCGGCCAGATCGGCGATCTGGCGGCTGCCGGTGACATAGCGGGTGACGGCGACCGCGAGATGGAGGGCCGCGAAAGCCCCCATCAGGACCATGGTTAGCTGATAATAGGGGCCGGAAGCCGCGGTGATCGCCGCGATCCGCTCGGCGACGGCTGCGTTGAAGGACGACATCATCGCCGTCCACGAGGTCACGTCGCCCAGCTGGTGGGCCGCGGCCGGATGCGCGAGGCCGGCCGTGACCAGCCCCGCGGCAAGCCCGGCCCCCCGCCTAATCGAACAGGCGGTTGAAGCTGCGGAGGGCATCGGTCACGTCCTCGATCGGGTTTCCGGCAGACGACGCGCCCGGAGCCGCCGGCGCCGGTGTCGCCGACCGGCCGGGCTGGCAGTCGATCTCTTCGCAGATCTCCCCGTCCGGAATGTGCGTGCCGCCCAGATCGAAGCCGATCTTCACGCCGCGATCGAGGAGGAGGTCATGGACGCAGCGATATTCGGTGGTCAGATCCTCGACGGACACCTCTCCTGCAATGTCTTCACCGCCAGTAAATGCAAATTCCGTCCGGGCTTGATGCCTCAGCCGCGCAATCTCGGCCGCTTTTAGCTTCAACGACGGGGTATCCATCGGCGCATAGTGCGCCTGACAATATTTCATTGTTCCTCTGATTGCGTTGCTGCCAAGGCGCATTTCATGGATCTTATCGCCTTCACAGAGGACCATGCTCCCGACGTTTCTCGATCCCTTACATGCTTTCTGAGCCGAACTTCTTATGTCTTGGGAGGCTCGTGCGTATTTTTGGTCAAACACCCCGGCTCGATCATCGGCCCAGGTGACGGATGTCGAGGCAAGAAAGGCAAGCATGCTGCCCATGAGTACGGCTCTCATTGGCTCATTCCTCTTGCCCAATCCATGATGCGAACAGGCGTGTGCGTCGCTTCGGTGCGTCGCTTCACCTCTTCCTGCCGACGCAGCTCCCTTTCGAGAGCTTTTTGCTTTGCTTCGAGCTTCTCAGCCTCTTGAGCTACAAAATATTCACGGAGTTCCCTAATTTCCTTGGTCATCTGATCGATCTGATATCCCTGCGTAATGTTCACGCTGGTATTAAGCTGCATACTCGCGCCCAACGAATCGTCACCAAGTGAATCAAGGGTCTCCCCATATCTATCAAGCATAGCGCGAGATTTTTCACTCTTCTGAGCGCTATCGATAAGCGATTTTGATGTTGCCGTTACCCGATCCTTATAGACCTGCAAATAGCTGCTCGACCGGATGAGCGCATCGATGACCGCCTCCGACGCCCCCACCTCACGGAAGGCCTGGCGGATGTCGTCCTCATCCTCCGGAAGGTCATATTCCTGACCGAGGATCCGGAACATCTCCCGCCGGAAATCGGTACGATCGGGATCGAGGCCATAGATCTCTTGCAGGATCGTCCGGGCCGCCTCGTCATCGACCAGGCCGGCATATTCGGCCAGCGCATCGGCAAGACCGCCCAGATCGCCCAGCCGGCGGGCATTGCGGATCGCCTGAGCCGATTGTTCAGCGAGCTGGTTATAGAGCCGCTGCAACTCGGCCAGCTCTTCCGCATAGGCGCGGGCATCCTGCGAGAGGGCTGCGCCGTCGAAGGTGGGCACGCCCCCGGCCTGAACGGCAACGGGGGTGATGGCCAGACCGGCCGCCAGAATCAGGATCTTGTACCTCATGCCTCTGCTCCTGCGGGGGAGGGAACCTCAACCCGGGACGTGCCCAGCCGCGCAATCTCGGCCGCCGCGAGCACAAGGCCGCGGTCACGGCCATGCTCGGCGATCAGCCGGTCGCGGATCTGCGCTTCCCGGGGATGGGAGGTGTTGATGACGTGCTGTTCCGGGTCGACCCGGAGCGTCACGACCTTGCGGATGTCGAGATCCGGCTGGACCAGATAGGCCTCGCGCCGGGGCACCAGACGGCGGATCGCGGCGATATCGCCGTCGCGCAGGCCGAAGACCCGGCGATACTGGTCTTCATCCATCCGCCCGTCGGCCATGAAGAAGAAGGTCGAGGCCGCAGAGCGGATCGCGCTCCATTCCGGCACCTGACCATATTCCGCCGGCGACTGGGTCCAGAGGGTGACGCCGGCCTGCCACTTGCCCCAGGTCCGGACCTTGGCCGTCACATAATCCCGAAAGACCGGGATCGAGAGCGCATGATGCGCCTCGTCGATCTCCAGCATCTTCGGCACACCCCGCCGGGCCGGATCCTCGAAGGCCCGGGTGACCCGCCAGAACAGGTCGAGCAGCACCGGCCGCAGGACCTGCGGCCGGTCGCGATAGGCCCCCAGATTCCAGGCTGCGAAGGGATGATCGATCCGCCCGATCGCATCGGCCTCGGCATCAAGGATGCCTGCATACATTCCGCGATCAAACCACCTGTCGAACAACCTTCGTGTGTCGCTGTGCAGATGGGCATGCAAGGCCCGCATCGACCGCAAAGCCGGATCGAGGGCCATCACGGCCCGGATCGACTGATCGATATCCGCCTGTTCCTCGGCCGACACCCGGCGCATCTCGGGCGTGTCGTTCGCCTCCAGCATCAGGGCGAGCAGCTGGCCCAGATGGGTCGCGAAATCGGCATCCTCGCCATCCTGCTGCGACACGAAGGGATTGAGCGCCCCGGCATCGCCCAGGGCGCAATAGCCGGCCCCATCGGTCGAGAAGATCTCCGCCACGCATCTGGCGCCCGGGTCGATGTCGACCGCCCGCACCAGCCCGCCATATTTGAGGAAGTGGGTCGCAAGCGTGTTCTTGAGGAAGGTCTTGCCCGAACGTACCGGCCCGACCCCGATCACAAAGCCGCGGCCACCGACGAAGGGCGAGAAGTGGAAGGGCTCGCCGCTCGCGGTCTCGAAGATGAACCCCGCTTCCTCATGCCCCAGATCGGCAACGGTTTCCTGACCGGTCCGGGCCTTGAAGGCGAGCGCCAGACTGCCATGGCGCGAGGAGGTGACGATGCTCCGCCGGCGTGAGGCCCCTGCCCCGCCCGGCTGGACCGCCTGGAAGGCGAAGGGCAGGCCCAGCGCTTCCCAGACCAGCCCGATGCCCCGGGCGGCGAAGATCCGGGCGAAATCGCGCGCCCGGCTGGTGGCCGCCACAGGGTCGCGATCGGGCACGAGCAGGGTGGTGGCAACCAGCCCCCAGCGATCTTCCTCGGCCTCTGCCCTGGCGATCGCATCAAGCTTCGCCCGGTATTTCGGCCGCCACTCCTCGCGCTCGGTGGTGGTCTCGCCGCGGATCATGTTGACCAGCGACATCCGGGTCCGCTCGATCGCGGCCCGGGCTTCCGAGAAACGCAGCGCCCGGGTGATCTCCGACATCGGCTCGAAGCTGTGCACGATCACATAATCGCCCCGACGGGCGATGGGCGCGTCCCCCCCCTCGGTCAGCCAGCCCAGCGCCTGGCGCGGCAGGGTGGTGACCGACCCGATCCGCAGATAGCGGGTCTCGGCCCCGTGCAGCTTGAGGAAGGCGTCATAGCCGATCTCGACCGGCTCGATGTCTCCGGCTGCGAGCGCCAGATCCATATCGTCTTCAGGCACTACCCGGGGCGGGGCCAGCAAATGAGCCGGATCGAAGCTGGCGAGATAGCGCAACAGCCCGAAAGCCGTCTCCGGCGCCACCACCCGGGCAGCCCCGAGCTTGCCCCAGATCGCCACGATCTTGTCGAGCTGGTCCGTCGCATCCCGGGCAAGCCGGGCGAGGCCTTCGCGGCTGAGCAACAGGGCGTCGGGCGTGCGCAGCCGGCGGATGAACCGCCGGCGCGCCTCGGGCTCCAGAAAGCCGCCGGCGAGTTGGTCGCGGATCTCGGCCCCGAGCGAGCCGGTCGCGGCCCGGTCACTGCCGAATTCATAGACATGGAAGAGGAAGCTGCGGGCAAGCCCGCCCGCGTCGTTCAGGAAGCGCTCACGGGCCTTGGACAGGCGGTGCCGCAGCGGATCGGCCCGATCACGCAGATGAACCGGGATCCGGTCGAGATGCACATAGTACTGGCTGGCTGCGGCCCCGGGCGGCAGCTGTTCGGCGACCTGACGCGCGGTCAGCGCTACATGCGACAGATCCGCCCGGGTCAGCGCGTCCGGATCGACACCCTCCAGCTCGACCACGGCCAGCAATGTGCCGCGCCGGGTGAGCATCCAGCTGCCATAGGGCGCGAAGACCTGGAAGGCCTCCGTGACCGGGTGCATCGACGACATGATCCCGGCCCCGCCCTCAGGAGAGCCCGATATAGCCGAGATCGGCCAGCCAGGGGCCCAGATTGAGCAGCACCAGACCGCCGATGGCACCACGTGCCACCCACCCCATCGGTCCTTCACGCGGCATGAAGATCCAGATCGCGACCCCGACCGCGATCGACGCTGCCATCATCGCGACCGCCCAGGGGCCGGTCATGAAGTTGACCCAGCTCTGGAAGAATTTGGTGAGGAGCGTGGTGCCCTCATTGCCCGAGGCGACGGTGCCGATATCCACCACCTGCTGCGCACGGGCCGGCAGGCTCGCGAACGCCGCGGCGGCCAGAAGCCCTGCAGCCCGGAGACGCGCCGGGATCCGGATGGTCGATTGCAGTGTCATGGGGGGAGACCTCCTCAGTCCGACCAGATGACGGGGCGGCGGCGCCGCCCGATGGTCCAGGCGCGCCACCAGGGCAGCCGCATGCGGGCCACCCAGATCTCGAACGCGCTCGGATCTTTGCGGTGCAGCAGGATCAGCCCGCCCGGCAGCAGGATCCCGAGAACGATCCCGGCAACCAGGCTGACGCCCAGGGCAAACCCCAACCCGACGGCCACGGCCGGGACGAAGTAACGGGCTGGCGCACCAAGAATGGTCGTTGCGACAGGCAGTTCGTCAGCGCCTGCCATGGCCGATGCCTCGGTGCCCATCGGGACCGTGCGAGGATTCGTGCTCATTCGATGGACCTGTTTGACTTGATTGATGGATACGAAAGCGCAAGAGTTGATTTTGTTCAAGGGATAATTACGAATTAGTGTTTATGTTCGGTAACGTAGACTTGCTCTTTTCTGGAGAAGGATCCCCCTTGGGCACAACCGATCTCGCCATGCAAGGAGACGAGCGGCCATGCCGACCGAAAGAAAAACCCTCGCTGACCGGCGCCCGCTGGATATCGGGAAGGCGCATTACGAGCTGTTGAGCGAGTTGAAAGCCGATCTCGCCCGACAAGGCATCAAATCGACCAGAACCAAGGTCACCCGCCACAGCATTGAGATCTACGACCGGCTGGTGATGGATGCGCTGAAGTCCGGGGAGTACGAATTCATCCATGAAGATGAAATCTACGAGTTCATCCTCGATCGGTTGCAGCGCACAATGCGGCTTCGCTCAGTCGCCTCCTGACGCATATCGCGGAGGTTGTCCAACGTGTGGTTGCGTCGAATCCTCTGAGCGGATTTTTTCGCGCGCCGGCGCTGACCCGATGGTCGGCCCGGCGCGCCATCGCCGCAGCCGGGTGAGCACCCGAAGCACCTCGTCGGCATGCCGCCGGCCGGCTGCGAGGTTGCCTGGGCCGGCATTGTAGGCTGCGAGCGCATCGCGGAGATCGCCGCCGGTCGCGGTCCGCATCTCCGCCAGGATCTCCGCCCCCACCAACAGGCAGACACACCAGTCCTGAAGCAGCCGGTCGCGATCGATGCCGATCCGGGCCAGGCGTTGGTAATGGACCGAGTTCACCTGCATCAGGCAGACATCCTCGCTGCCATTTCGGTTGCCGCCATTGACCGCCCCCGGCCGCCAGCGGCTCTCGACCCAGGCCAGCGCCACCAGCACATCCGCCTCCACACCGGCGAGCCGCGCCGCGCGGGTGAAACAGCCGGTCTCAGCCCGGGCCGCCGCCGGCAGCACGAGCAGGAGGGCGAACACAAACATCAGGCCGCGCACCGGCTGTCCTCCCAGTTGTCCGCCTCCGGCACATAGCGCCAGAGCGTCCGGGTGTGCAGACCATCCGGTCCGCGGACAGACTCAGACATCGCCGTCACCCGGCGGCGGACATCGCTGCCGATGCGCAGCCGCGCCACATGGATGACCAGACGCACATTCGCCCGCACGGTCTCCTCATGAAGCGCCGGCGGCACGGCCGGGGCGGCAGAGGTCAGAAGATCGCGCAGCCGGAGATAGGTCTCGCCGGCACTGTTTGCATGAATGGTCGACATGCTGCCGCCATGGCCGGTGTTCATCGCCCGGACATAGGCCTCGGCGGCTTCAGGCGTGCGGATCTCGCCGACGATGATCCGGTCCGGCCGCATCCTGAGCGCATTGACGATCAGCCGGTCCATGCCGACGGTGATCTGATCGCGGTCGAGCTGGCGCCGGCGGAGCGCCGCTTCCAGGCGCACGACATGGCGCTCGCCCGGCACCAGGTCCTCATGGGTGTCCTCGATCGTCACGATCCGTTCCTCAGCCGGTATGAAGGCCGAGAAGGCGCGCAGCAAGGTCGTCTTACCGGAGCCCGTGCCCCCGGCGGTGAGCAGGGACTCTGCCGCCTCGACGCCTTCCCGGATCCGCGCCAGCATGGCCGGGGTGAGCATGCGCCGCGCGACCAGCTCGTCGGCCGAGAGATGACGATGCGGCGCCGGACGGATGGTCACGACCGTGCCGCCGATCGCGACCGGCTGAAGCACGGCATTGATCCGGCTGCCATCCGGCAGGCGGGCATCCAGGATCGGGTGGGTGCGCGCGTCGATCGTCTGACCGAGATTGTGCGCGATCTGCCGCACGAACTCGTCCAGCCGCTCCGCCGTCGGAAACCGGGCGGCGCTGCGCTCGATACGCCCGCCGCGCTCGACGAAGATCCGCTCATGGCCGTTGATCATGATGTCGGTGATCTCAGGATCGGCCCTGAGATCGGCGATCGGCTGACCGTAATAGCTCAGGATCTCGGCGATCATGAGACCGCCTCCCCGCCGCCCGCCGGGCCGCCTGAGGACGCCGCCGACGCTTCGCCCGGTGCCTTGTTCCGGCGCTTATAGGCCCGGAGGCTGCGATCCCGCCGGAGCGCCAGGGTCACCAGCTCGGCTGCGAGCTTTTCATCCGCGATGTCTTCGCCATAGGCATCCCGATAGGCCTTCTTATAGGCCATGAAGTCGGCAAAGGCATCGCGGGTCAGGGTCAGCCGCCGGATCGACAGATGCACATCGGATTGCGGCTGGATCGACAGTTTCATGACTTGGCACCTTTTTCATGAACCCGGGCATAGGGGATCGGCTTGCGCCCCATCACCATCCGGTCGACCACCTCGGACAGCGGCATCTTCCGGATTGCCAGAAAGCGGACATAGCCCTTGGGCCTGGTCGAGACGTAAGGGCAGCGGGCCTCCTGGCGGCTGCGCTGCCATTCGCCGTGCAGAACGCGGAGCAGGCCGGCCATCTGGGTGCGCACACCCCGGAATCCGGGCATCGCGTAAAGATCGGCGATCACCTGATGCACGGACCGGTCGTCATCCTGACGCCGGACGGCCGCCCGGATCGCCGCCGCCTGGGCATCGAAAGCCGCCTGGGTGAGGCGCCAAGTCCAGCGCACCTGCCCGCCCGAGGCCGTCAGACGCAACAGCTCATAGCGGTCCTCGAAGCGGATCCGCTGGCGCCGGTCTCCGGCATCCGACAACATCTCGGCCGCAGCCGCGACATGCTCCCCCGCCGTCAGCAGACCGATGAAGTCGAACCCCTGGCGATCGGCGCGGGGATAGAGGAAGAGCGCCGCATTTGCGCGCCCAAGAGCTTTCCGGCGGACCCGCTCGGCCGCCGACAGATCGGTCCGGTAGAGGCGCTGCATCCTGGTCGCGAAGGCTTCCACCTTCGTGACCGGTACGATGCCGCCGAAATGCCGGGTGTAGCCGATCCCGACATGCTTCAGCACATCCTGCATCAGACCGACTTTGTGGACATGAACCTCCATGCACACCCCCCGGTTTTGAGTGATCGCATGTAAGCACGAAGACGAAATCTGCTTCAAATTTTTTCACTATGTTTTTATCAGTGAATAAGAAAGAGATACTTGCAGAAAAATATAAAGAGGTTCCAAGCACAGCGGTTTTCCGCTTGCTTGCCCCCTGCCGAAAACTCAATCTGATGCCGTTGCGCACGACGCGACCGGCATCAGACGCAGGGTCCGGGACCAGAGCCTCGCCAGCCTGATCTTCCGCACTGCCAGAGCCGATCCGACGACCGGGCCGCCTCGCCAGCGGGGCCGGACGACGGGACCAGATCCGACGCTTTCACAAGCGGCCGGGGATGGTCCCCGACGCCGCACCCTGATTGAGGAGACGACACCGCTCACCCCGCCCGATGGGGCCGGGATCCTTCGTGATCCCGCCTCGCCAGCGGGATCGGATCACGTTCATGCATGCGGGCTCTCGCCTTCCCCAAGGAAGGAGGTCAAGCCGAAGGCCAGGCCCCGCACCCACGCAACCCATGCCGCCGGCCCGGGCCGTCAACCCGGGCTTCGTCACGCCGTAGCCGGATGCCCGTAATGGGGCTCGTCCGGCTGCAACGGGCGCTCGGGGGTGCAATTCCCCCGTTCGACCCAATCCTTCCCCCCGGTGGCGCCAGAAGGCCAGGCCGGAGGACGGGCGACACGGACACGGACCCCGCGGTGACGCGGTGTGCTCCTGTCCAGTTGGAGAGCAGGTATTCAAAGCCCTGCCCGCGGGCGGCTCGGAAGGGTCGAACGCGTGCCGAGCAGGTGGGCTTCACGCCGGGTGGGAAACCATCCGGAGGCCATCAGGGGAAACCTGGGATGGCTGGTACTCGTGGGGGCAACCTCGCGAGATCGATGGACAGCTCAAGCCTGTCATTGCACCCATGAGGGTGCATCTCGGAGAGCAAGAGCCAGCACCGGCCCTTCAGTGGCCGGCGATCGACGCTGGAAGCCGGACGGTGAGTAAGGGAGCTGCTTTGGAACCTCGGGCCCCTGAAATCTGCGATGAAAGAGCCTCAGGCTCTAACCGTCCCGGTGAGGCACTGGCGGTCTGCTCGTGAAGACCGGCTGGACTAACGTGGGAAAGGCTAAGGCCGGAACCGGCTGACACCCGGTTCATGCGCGCGTGGCTACGCGCGACGGCTATGCCTGGGAGCGTCTGCGACGAGGCGAGAAAGGCCTGCTTGCGATTCGATCGAAGCAGCGGGCTGAGCGACGCCGGTCGACGATGGGTGGCCCCCATCACCGACCGGCCGGACAGCCAAAAGCAGACAGCGTGACGAGCGGCTGCGGCCTGGCCGCCGCGGTTGCGATACGTGCCATCCACCCTGGCCGGTGGATGGTGTCGCGGCCTTTCGGCCGCCCCTGATTTTCCGGAGAAACGCCATGACGCGACAGACGGCACCACCCTTGGGCAATGAGTCATCCAGGAGGAGACATCATGACGATCGACCGATGCGTAGCGGCACCCCTGCCGCGCGCACCAGATCGGACGGCGGTCATGCCATCCGGCGGCACATTGCCCCCGGATGGCCGACCGTCGTCGCGACCATCACAGCCGACCGTTCGACGGCGGCACTGACCATGTGATGGTCACGCAAGGCTCGGACCTTGAAAGGTCCGTGGCCGAAGGCCTGCCGGCGGGGATTTCCCCGCCGGCAGGCGCCTTCAGATGAGGTCTTCAGATGACCGGTTTCGCCGAAGCCGTCACAGGGGCAAGCAATCACCTCGCACACCAGGCCCTGGAGGCGGGACATCCCGGCCTGCCCCTGCTCGCGATCCTCTGCCTGAGCGTGACCTGCGCGATCGGCCTGCCCGGCGTCCGCCCGGGTGATGATCGCGTCAGCGCCTCCATCCTCTGGTGGCGCCTGCGCATCGCCGCCTTCGCCGGCGCCCTGCTCTTCTGGCTCCTCACCATCTGCCATCTGGTGCTCGCCGAGCGGCTGCTCGGCGATGGCGCCGCACGCTGGTTCCTCGTCGACTGGGCCGGGCGCTGGGGCCTGCTCGGCCTGGCCCTGATCGGCCTTGCGATCAGCAGCCGGATCCTCGCCATCCGCTACGGCCTGACCTGGCTGTCGAAGCAGCTGCGGGCCCACCGCAACAGCCAGGAAACCGAGGCCTTGTCCGATGTCCGCCACGAGGCTGCCCGCTGGGCAGGCGCGCAAGGGTTTGATCCCCGCAACCACTACCGCCCAGGCATCGTCTTCACCGGCCTCGCCCCCGACGGCCAGCCGGTTTCAATCCCGGTCAAGACCGCGCTCGAGACCATGAAATGCGTCATCGGCGCCACCCGCTTCGGCAAGGGCGTCACCTTCCAGGTCTGGGCGGATCAGGCGGTCCAGCGCGGCGATTGCGTGATCTTCGTCGATCCCAAGGGCGATGACTTCCTGCCCGTGATCCTGCGGAGCCGGGCTGAAGCCATGGGCCGGGAATTTCTCCTGGTCGATCTGCGCGAGACCGGCGCCGGCCGCTGGGCCCCGCTTGAACACGGCCCCCTTGAGGAGCGGATCATCCGGATGACCGAACTTCTGGGGCTGAAGGAGCGGGGCACCGATGCCGACCATTACAAGATCCTGGCCGCCAGCGTCATCCGCGAGGTGATGGCGGAGCTGCCACGCACCAGCCTCGGCGCGATCGCCGATGCCCTTGAGCGGCGCGACCTGTCAGAGGGGGAATGGAAAGCCCTGCTCTCCCCGCGTGAGAAACTGAAACGTCTGGCCCGGCGTCCCTCCCTCACGCCCAGGGCCGGCCGTGGCCTCGATCTCGACCGGGTGATCCGCTCGAACGCCGTGCTCTATGTCATCGGCGACATCGATGACGACGAGATCCGGCTTGCGGCCCGCACCCTGCTGGTCGAGGTGGCGCAGCTCGCCCGGAGACTCCGCCATGAGCGCACGGCCCCGCTCAGCCTCTTCGTCGACGAGCTGAAATTCATGGCCTCGGCGGTCATCCTCCGCGTCCTGGCCGCGGCCGCCTATACCGGCCTCAACCTCAATCTCGCCTTCCAGTCCTTCGCCGACCTGCTCAAGCCCGATGACGAAAGCCTCGACGGCCGCGCCGTGCTCCAGGCTGTCCTGACCAACTGTCAGGTGAAGCTGTTCTTCGGCGGCTCCGATGTCGAGACCGCCGAATGGGTCCAGGCTGCCTCCGGCACCAGGCCCAAGCGGGTCACCCGCATGGAGCGCACGGAGGTGGGCGCCTATGGCGGCGAGCGTTGGGAAGACGGCCGGACCGTGGGCGAGATCGAAGAACCGCTGATCCACGCCAACACCATCCTGACCCTGCCCCGGGGCCATGCCGTGCTGTTCCAGCCGGAGCGGACCGCCAGCCTGGTCCGGGTGCAGCCGATCCGCATTCCGGAGACCGAGGCGATCGCTGCGAAGGCTGTCACGACAGCCGCATCTGCATGATTATGCTTTTATGTACTTATGTATATATTTAACAGGGGCATCGATAGCACGCAGGCCTGACAAAATCCGCATATTGCGTAAAATCCACAATAGAAAGGGAGGCTCCATGCGCGAAGTGTCCGCTACCGAGTTCGCTCGGAATTTTGGCCAGTACCGCGAGATCGTCCAGCGTGAGCCTGTGGCAGTGACCAGCCATGGCCGCACGACAGGCTATTTCGTGTCGCCTGTCGAGTATGAGGAGCTGCAACGCTACAAGCACCTCATGCAGCGTTCCTTTGCGACCAAGGATCTTTCCGCCGAACGCATCGCCGCGATCGCCGGCGGCCACATGGCGGCAGAGCATGACCATCTCGACGCGCTGCTAGAGAACGAGTGACCTAGGAATGAGCGCGAGGCATACATGCGTTAATACTGTTTAATGCAAAAATGCATATGCTTTAATAAGCGCACCTGGATTGCTCGATCCTATGGTGCATAAAAACAAGGGCGGTGGAGACCACCGCCCTTTGGCACAGCCGTCCATTTTGTGGTCGGCTCAGCCGAAGACGCCCTTAAGAGCCGCGGCGGAGACTGTCACGATGAAGGTGACCAGCCCGCCGATCAGCAGCCCCCGCCAGAATCGGAAGTCCGTCAGCGTGCGATCGCTGAGCTTCTCGATCATCCTGGCTTCGAAGGCGGCAATGTCGTTGCGGATCTCTGCACGAAGGGTCTTCGTGCTTTCTTCCGCAATGTCCTTCGCCATCAATCGGGTCTGCTCACGCACCGACTGGGGCAGGATGTATTCCATGATGTGGATGACCTCCCTTGCCTGTATGGGCGTGAAACCGGCTTCCCGAAGTTGTCTTCCGGCCCGCTGCCAGATGGCCTCAACCATGTCGGCCATACGATCTTCTTCCACAAGAACCTCCTCCACCTCGAAGCGTTGGAAGCCTTATGAATCCGAGAGCGCCCCTGAGGACCCTCGACGGGTCCATAAGGGCGATCTGCGATCGCAGTTTCAACTATAGAGCACGAACGCCGACATGTCCTGCATCGTGCTTAGGCGCGGGGCTCACCCCTGGCCTTTGCCTCCCGCTCCTGCAAGAGCTTCTCGACCGCTTCCCGCACGAAATCGGTCCGATCCTCTGTCCGGCCGAGGACGGCTGCGATGCGCTCAAAAGTGCCCTCTGGAAAGCGGGCAACCATGTGGTCGAAGAGTTTTTTGCGAGGCGGCATCTGCGCATTGTGAGAGATGTGTGCAATGGCATCAATAACGATTCGTTTTAGATATCTATGTTGTATTTGATATCATCTTAGATATCATATACCTCAGGTTGACCAGATAGCCCCGGGGCCCTCCCACTCAGGAGAGCGAGACATGATGCATATCGATGACGATCTGAAGCACGAACTGGCCGAACACTGCCAGATCATCGCCGCCCGGATCCGTGATCTGCGGATCCGGCGTGGCATGTCACAAAGTGAGCTTGGGAAGCTGATCGGCCTCAGCTTCCAGCAGGTCCAGAAATACGAGAAAGGCCGCAATCGGGTCTCCGCAGACCGCCTCAGCCTGATCGCGAAGGTGCTGGGTGTGTCCCCCGCCTTCTTCTTCGAAGGTCTGGGCGGGATGCCTGCAAGCAAGGCCTTCGACCCTGACACCGAACGCCTGGTCAGGGCCTGGTGGGCCGTCCCGCCGGCAATCCGTGGCGGCATCCTGTCGACGGTCGTCGCTGTCGATGCAGCCCTCAGGGACCGTTGATCACTGATCATCTGCCACACCGAAGGCCTCCCCTCAACCCCACGCCGGCAGAGCCGGCGTCCCGCATGCGGGCTTCGGGGGTTGACCGGAGGCCTTCGCCGCGGCCTTGCCGGAGGTGTCGGGACGAGGGGCGTCGCCCTCGTCCTCGCTACCGCGAGGTTCGACCGGCCTGCGGCCCGCGTCGAACCAGGGGCGGGGTGCATTACATTTTTACATCTATGTATATATGTATTTGCGACGAACTCCGTGCCATTACCGAGCAATGCCTCTCAAGGCCATGATTTAAAACAACCTCTCAGTATGCATATGCATTTTTATGGAGATATAGGGTGCTGCCCGCAGACAGCACCCTACCGACAGCCAGACGCTGGAACGCCGGCTGTTACTGTTCCTCAGCGGCCTTGGGCCGGGCGAGCAGGCGGATTCGATGGACGACGAAGTTAACCCCCGATCGCCATCCGTCTCCGCCTTCTTCCTCGACCCGCCAAGGCTGTACCTCGGCTTCGACCACGACCAGATCACCGACCTTATAAGACCTGATGATCCGTTCGGCGATCTCCGACCAGGCGACGAGATTGTGCCAGCGGGTGCGCTTGACCCACTCTTCCCGGGTCTGGTCGAAATAATCCGCATCTTCGGCAACCGAGAGGTAGAGCCGGGACTTTTCCCGCCCGTTCCTGGTCTCGATGGTGCCGATCCGGCCGATAAGGGTCCACTGGTTCAGCATTGGAGCACTCCTTGAGAGGAGGGCCAGGGCACCCATATGGGGCCCAAAGCCCCGCATGGATGTTAATCCCTGCCCGCAGCCTGCCGAAGAGCACGCCGCGCGTCCAATCGAAGACCAGTGTTGTTCTGTAACAGCGCCTTATTTCACAGTGAAAACAACCCCATCGGTCCCCGCAGCCACCGCGGCACGCCGGTTCGTATCGACGCAGCGGCTTGCCAGCCAATCCCGGGCGAAGGCGGATTTGACCACCACATGAAGCCGTCGGTCCCCATCAATGCCGAGACAGTGGCTGCCATCGAGCCAGGAAGCCCGCAGAGCCTCCCCACGTTCAGCTGTCCAGGCGTCCAGGAAGTGTTTCCAAGCCTCTCCTGCCTCACTGAGGGTCGGAGGGGTGGCAGACAGAGAAACGCCAGATGGGGCCGGGGCAATCGCAGGCGCGGTCTCGGCTTCGATCCGGGCCGCCAGGCGCTCCAGATCCTCAACCCGCGCTCGGGGCGCCTCGCTGTAGTCGATCTGCGGTGATGTCACCGGCTCAGGCGATCGAGCCAGCAGTCGGGCGACATTCGGAGCCAGATCCCAGCGCTGCGGCGTTGCCACCCAACGCATGAACCACGCGCCCGGGCTGGTAATTTCCGGGCTATCACAGGCCAGAATCCAGGCCGTGATGGCCTCAGCCGGGCCATGGCGATCAAGGGCCCAGGTCCAGATCCGGCCAGGATGACGAGCGGCGCCGATCGTGCTCTCAAAATGTTCGGCTGCCCGTGCTTCCAGACGATCCAGGTGAATGAGGTCATCGGTTCCTGCCAGAAGCTGGCCGGTCCGACTGCGGGCAAGCAGGGCATGCAGATTGTCCACCGGCGGTGCCGTGAGATCCGGTGTTGCCGACGAACCTCCAGCGGATCGACGTGCCCGCGTTGGCGGGCAGATGCCGGCGGTTGTATCTGATGATGAGCTGGTTGTTAGGGTTGTCGCGGAGCTATGAGTGTGCGGCGGCGTAGCCGGCGCCGGTTTTTGATCGCTTCGCGAAGCGGCCGTATTTACAGATTGGCTGGTTCTTCTGACTGTTTCTGTTGTTCGGAAAATTTTTCCGTCATCCGCGGAAATCTCTTCCGCTTTGCGCATAAGAGTGATGGCGGCGCGGCCGGCCTCGATCACATCCCCGACGCGCTCCATGAACCCCCGAAGGCTGATCAGGGGCGTCCGGCGACGGCCTCGATGACGGATCTCGATCAACCCTGCTCCGGCCAGGCGCCGCAGCGAGGTCCGGACCTGGCGGTCGGACAGGCAGCCCTGAACCGCCACATAGCTGGCGCTCGGCCAGACCACAGTGTCGCCGGCATCGATATCAGCCTGGGAGAGATGATGCACCAGCCGGCGCAGCACCTTGCCATCAGCATGGGTGAAATGGGCAAGCTCCGGCAGATGCTGCAGCTGGTCCGTCGCATCCAGCATCGCGAGCTTGTTCAAATGCGCTGGTCGCGCATGAGCCGCCGGCTCATCGCGCACCGCGCCTGTCGCGGTTTTCATACTCCTGTCCGTCCTCTCCAGAGGCCGGAGATCGGGCGCAAAGATACCCGCTCGCGCAAGATGGACCTTGCCGAGGGGGCCGCCAGCCGCTATCATCGGAGCTGTACGTGTCCGATACGCGATAGTTTAGCGAGTTTAGCGGCTTCGCGGGTCTTACACTCAATCTCTGAAAGCCTCGGTCGCGCCAACGACCGAGGCTTTTACTTTTCGGCCTGATTGCGTTCGATAAATTCCCTCAGTGCCTCTTCCACAAGCGGGGCACGACTGCTCACCCCCCGCACACCCTTCAGTCGATCCAGCTCGCTCAGCAGCTCGGTCGGCACATAGACATACAGCATCCCATTCCCGGCAGCATGCTGTCGGGAGCGGTGGGCGGCCACGGCGTGCCGTATCTCTGAGCGCGAAGATCTCGTCATAGCTTTCATGTAAAGCCTCTTTCCGCGCCCCGGCAACCCATTTTTCAAAGGATTCCCAGAATCACTGTAGAAATCATCGTGGATTACCCGGCGGGGTTGTCGGTTGCATCTGGGCTTCGTCGGTTCCGCGAAAGGATGCTGCGTCGCCGTCGAATCACCATCGGGCTGAATGCTA
>MDTF01008765.1_pt1 | contig 23020 bp, 20 predicted proteins | sample 811191 | NCBI WGS metagenome assembly MDTF01 (sample SAMN05326649, study PRJNA326480) | marine metagenome | isolation source: seawater | place: Southern Ocean | collected 2011
AAACCTCGCTCTCCATTAATTTCCTTCATAATATCTTTGGATCGTTGCAAATCAGCACGAAATTGATCAATCTCCAGAGTCATCGGCCTTATATGATTCCAGCCATGTGATCCTACATCATGTCCGGACTTGACGAGCTCTTTAAAAAAATCGATCTTTCTCTCTGCAATCTCACCCAACACAAAAAAACTCGACGGGAGAGATAATGACTCTAAGAGATCAACATACACGTCAAGCCCATCAAGTAGCGAATTATTGGTATTACATTCGCGACGATCAAAATAATCAAGGTGATACCAGTCTTCCACATCCAACGTAAGCACAGCTTTCTTCATATAAGTCTTCCCCCGTTCCGACGAAATTCTTTGATCTGATCAATGGTTGGCCAAGAATAGTAATCCTCTTTTTTTACATAATTAAAGTGAGCTTTAGCATTTCCGCTTAATATCTCACCGATTATCGATACCATAAGATGTCCACCTGCTCGTTTGGTTGCCTTAATCACATTAAACATAGAAGGCTTAGCAGGTCTTGGAATCTTGACTTGCCCTAAGATCGCTCCATTGTCTATCTTGTCATCCATTTCATGGACAGTCGCCCCAAACATATCTGCTGCCTCATATAGAGTCCAGAAGCTAGGAAGCAGGCCCGCATATTTGGGAAGCAGCGAACAATGGAGGTTTATACAACCAAATTTTGGTAATTTAAGCAGCTCAGTTTTAAAAACACATGGCGCAGAAAAAGAGATGATTAAGTCAATATTTTCCTTCGCAAGCCAATCAATATTGAATTTATCATTAGGATCTCTCATGGTCTTATATTCCGCATGACACGCAACAGAAACTGACTTAAGACTTTTAAGAAGCCCTAATTTGAAGAAAGAGAATGCATCTATAGTATTTAATATTTGATTGAAGGTTGATACTAGACCCATTTTTACTACTTGAATCACCCCAAAACCTTTTATGAACAACATCTTCTTATTGACCAAAGATCCAAGCGAGTCTATTTTGACTACCGCAATCAGTTCTATAGCCTCCATTTTACCCAGAAGTTTAATATTTTCTGGAATAACAAAACTATCTTCTTGAGTTAAAACTGCCACTCTTACCTTTTTTGACACGTTAGTAAGTCTTCCTTTTATTTAATAATTGTAATGCATAATTATGCATTATTTTTTCACGAGAAAATTTTTCCTTAAATTCAGCTCTTTCATAATGTTTCGGCCCCACCATCAAAAGACGCAACTTATCAATCATCGCATCCACATTCCCCGGAGGAAAAATTTCACAACCACTTACATTTTCTTTAATGAACTCAGCGGCATATCCTGCAACGCCTGCAAGTATGGGCTTTCCAGTAGCTGCATATTCAAATAGTTTCGACGGTAGGACCTTCAAAAATGCATCCCTATCATTTAAGCAAAAAAACAAGATATCCGTATCTGCATAGAAACTTAGCAGTAGTTCTCTACTTACCGGATCAAGTAGTTCAACATTATTAACTTTAGCATCCTCTATCGCCGCTATTAACTCGCTTTTTTTTCCACCATCGCCAATCAATCTAAGTTCCGCAAACTCTTGAATCGCTGCTGCCACACTTGGAATTATGTACTGAAGACCCTGACTTTCTCCAAAATTACCAGCATAAGTAATGAGAGTCTTTTGGCTCGAGAATTTGTGAGAAAAGTCACGGACGAGGAATTCTTTATCAATTCCATTTGTAAACGTTGTAATAAATGATCTAGGAGATATTTTTGACACATGATTGACAAATCCCTTTGAAACTATGTTGATTTCATCGGCAGACCTATATGTCCAGGCTTCAAGAAATCTTAAAACTGGTAATATACTTTTAATAAGAAATTTATGTTGAACAACATCGATGATGGTATCAGTAAAAATATCGCGTATATCAAGGTGCAGCCTGGATCCACATTTTTTTGATATTAAAGCACCGAGCGACCCGGTCATTAGTCTAGAGGAGGTAGCAAAAATTAAATCATAATTCTTTCTGTGCGTGAGACGCAATACTGTTTTTGCGTAGTGTAAAAATGCTACAGCTTGATCTTTCATACCACTCTTGTGATTCGGTAAATCGACCCTATGAACTCTAAAACTATCCCCCTCGAATTCTGGAAAGTAATCTGGTCTATAGCTAGAGTATCGATTAGGCGTCGTTGTAATGACTTCTATCGACGTATCTTCTTTACGCTCTGAATTCAAAGCAGATACTAGTTCTCCTGTCCTAAATGATCCTGCGCATAAATCTGGTGGGTAGTAAAAAGATAATATTAAGATTTTCATTATTTAGAGGTATTATCCCAAGTAAACAAAATTTTTGACTCTGCGCATTTCAATTGTATTTCTATCACTTTATTTGGTATCCGTACACCAAATTCTGGACACCAGATGGAATCATTTACGGTTACGGACATGTGTTCAGTATTTGCTATTAAAGAAAATTCTGAACCTTCGATTCTTAAAACATGATTATCTAACTCTACATCCAACTTGGGATGGATGAAAAATCTGGCAATAGCTTGTTTAAAGTTCCCTTTTATTTCATCAGAAACGTTCAACGAACTGGAAGTCAGCGTAAGATTTCGAGAATGAATATTTCCACCAAAAAGTGATTTATATCCATTATGAGCAGCACGCAAAAAGATACCATTTTCTGGGTCTAATCTAGCAAATCTAGACAAAATTCGTGCCCTATCCGCAACCCTAAAACCACTCCAAACTTCCGAAGAGTCGTTACCGTTTATCTCTACCGTGTTGTGAGAACGAGTTTTTCGTTGATTGAGGCGCATTGCGCTTGAGCCATATTGTGATGTACCAGAGTTCACAAAGACGCGCTCACTACCAATGGATAGCTCAAAAGATAACGTATCGGCATGAGCGTGACCTGGAATATAATCCGGCCCAATAGGTGATGCATCAAAAATCAGTTTACTACCACCTGCAGTAGCGCAAAAGTAACCACTACTAGCGTTATCGATAATCTGATGTCTACCACAATCAAGAGCGCTTATTTTAAAATCTAGAATTTTCGCATAGTGTTCAATTGTTTCTTTTGGCGGAGCAATTCCATCCACAGAATCATTAAAAAAAGACACTCCTCCGTCAGGGTGCGCCATTGACTCCAAAAATTCCAGCATTTTAGGGATATAAAATTTTAATAAAGACACAAGCCGGTTAGATATCTGAATCGAGTAAGCTCTACTTAGATTAAACATATCTAGCATGTCTACTAGCATCAATGAATGATACATTGGGCTAAGCTCAAAATTAGCACCATCACTCAGAATCTGTTCTGGAATCTCAGCGAATAAACCCTCCTCAGCAATGTTAATCCATCGAAGGTTCCCGAAGATTACACCAGCAAATAAAAGAGCTTTAAGGTTTACAAAATAGTGGTTGCCTAATAGATGCTTTTCAAGATCATTCGACAAATAGCTTGCTTGCGAATGCACACTTTCGAACAACTCATCATTCAATTCCAGCCCCCCAAGCCAAGCTTTAAGGACGTTTATAATACGCAAAGATGTAGGGTAAGGTTCCCAGCCATGACCATATCCTACAGGATTTTGGTCAATCCAACTATTCAATAATTGTAAATGAAAGTTATATTTATCTTCGGCATTATTAGCGAGAAGATCTTCAAAATAATGTAAGTTATACAGCCAGAGTTTGTCGAACCCCTCATTATTCCAATCAACCGGCAGATCCAATGGCTGGGAGTAGTTTAAAAAACAGGCATTTAAGTGCCTATCAATTTTTTCCTCGTATAGAGATACATGCTTCCATTTACCCGACCCCTTTTGAATCGAACCACTAAATCGATCAGTTACCTTTGACTTGATAAATTTACGCACTACTCTAAAGTATATCTGTTGCCACTTAAGATATTTAACGGTATTGATAACAAGTAACAATTTACCCATTGAAATTACTTAAAAACCCCCGAACCGAAAACATCTTTCAATTTCTTAGACTCTGTGCCACGTCAACAGAAACGCGTGCTACCTCAAAAATTTCATCCTGCGGAATGGGATTTTCCCCTCCCTCCCGAACGCTCTTCATGAAAGCGCCAACGCAATTCAGTTGCCCCTTATCCTGAGACCAAAGATTCATCTTATTAAAACCTTTCCAGCCAAAACCTCGAAGTTTTCGAAAGTTATCTAATTGAAGTACAGCACCATCACAAAAGATCTCTATACGCTCTTTTGGAAAGGACTTTCCACCATTAGCAAAATAATGGATCGACCCCATAGAACCGTCTTCAAAAGTAAGCGAGATCAAAGCCTTGTCTTCGGTTATTTCGACAAAATCATTTTTACCCATCTTCACAGCATTAAACGATTTTATTTTCGATCCAGCTAAAAAGCGCATCAAATCAATATAGTGACAAGCTTCACCAATAATACGCCCGCCACCCACTTCGGAATCCTGTGTCCAATGATCCTTAGGTATTTCTCCCGCATTCATTGTCATTATGAACGTTTTAGGTGTTGGATTGCCCTCAAGAAGTCTCTTGATTTTCTGTATATGCGGAGAAAAACGGCGGTTATATCCAACCATCACCATGGTCTTCGATACTTGCTGAGATGCTTCAATTTCATCAATTTCTTTGTGAGTAAGAGCAAGCGGTTTTTCGACAAAAATATGCTTACCCTTGTCTAAAGATTGGATAGCTTGAGACGCATGAAGATTGTGCTGTGTGGCAATAACAACTGTATCCACGGCATCATCAAGAGCCTGCTCAATATCAGTGGAGGCTACGAGAAACCCATTTTTCTTACCATGATGAACCGCACTCATACCACCGCTGGTCACTAAAGCAACCAAATTTGCTCCTGCACGCTTAAATGCAGGAATGAGAATTCGTGAAGCATAATTACCCCCACCAACAAATGCAACATTCCCATTCTGCGCTTGCTTGGTACTATTTTCGATGAGTTTAACCACATTGTCTACTACCACTTCCGCCGCAGTCCCCTGATAATCGAGCAAAATCCCAAGAGATGCATGATCATCTAGTTTCTCATAGGCGGCAATAGCATCATCAATGTTAAATCGGCTGCTTATTAACGGCTTAACATCGATAGCGCCTGACGCCATCAAATCCAGGACCGCCTCAAAGTTTCTTTGTTCCGTCCAGCGAACAAATGCGAATGGATAATCGTTCCCTTTGTCCTCATACTCCGGATCATAACGGCCTGGACCATAGGAGCATGAAACTTGAAAGGTAAGCTCTTTCTCATAAAAATCGGCTCTGCTCAAATCTAGACCGACAACACCTACTAGTACAATTCTGCCCCGTTTTCGGCACATAGTGGCTGCCTGATGAACAATATCGTTACCCTTCGAGCTTGCAGCTATAAGCACAGCATCTGCGCCCCGCCCACGAGAAAATGCATCAGCCATAACCACTGGATTTTGTTGTTTTGATAGATCTACAACCTCAGCACCGAACTGCTTCGCAATTTCACATTTCGCCGAATCGAAATCAATCCCTAATACTCGACATCCGTTCGCCTTTAAAATCTGAACCGCAAGTAAACCAATCAAACCAAGTCCAGTTACTACTACTGTTTCACCAATAGCAGGATTTGCAAGACGGATCCCCTGCATTGCGATAGCACCCAAGACAGAGAATGCTGCCGATTCATCATCTACCTCATCTGGAATGTGTACTATAAGGTTTTTCGGTACTCGCACTATTTCAGCATGATGACCGTTAGACACGACGCGAGCGCCCTCTTCAAAACCAGTGTTACTCGCATTAATAACTCTGCCCACGTTGCAGTATCCGAGGGGGAGCGGCTGGTCCAACTTTGACTTCACAGCATCATATGTTTCAGACAAGCCATCGGTCTTAATTTTTCCTAGCACCATTTTAACTTTGTCAGGTTGAGAGCGTGCTTTGTCAATTAAGCTTGCTTTCCCAAAATCTACTAGCATGCGCTCAGTACCGGCAGATACTAGTGATTTGCTAGTTTTAATAAGAGCATGCCCTTTAAGGGTCTTTGGAGAAGGAACACGCGTTAAAGAAGTTTCGCCATTCCCAAGATTCTGTAGTATTTGTCTCATAATTAATATTCTTTATCAAAATAATTTAATGCCGATAATGCACTACTCGCTTTAAAAGCCTGGCTTGCACCAACACTTCACTATCAAGCAAATAGTATTCATAAATTCTCACCCGAAACTATAGAATTGGGTTAATTAGCAATCACTTAATGTTCTAGTAAATTTTCAGCAATCAACTTAAGTTTTTCCTGAAGGGTGGGATAATTTATTAAAACGGCTCGATACTTTCCTTTAAAAACAAATAGACTCCCAGCGGCGCATCCACCAATACCTCTACTATTTATCAGCTTACCAATATCTTCCAAAGAGGAAGCACCTCCCAAAAATGTACTGGGTACTGTAATCTGGTCTTTGATTTTATTAACTAACTCCAAATCATACCCATTTTGCATACCATCACGATCAATTGAGTTGATTAATATCTCTCCAATGCCGTTACTTTGTAATCGTTTAATCCAATCAACTAAGCTCCCGCTAACTCTTCTAGTTCCATTGTGGGTATGAACGCAATAGCCTCTTACCAAATGTTTTTTTACATCAAGCACTCCAACAACACTCTGCTGACCTACTGCCTGCGCAATACTACGAATAAAGTCTGGTGTTCTCAAAATCTCAGAGCTAATCGCGACCTTCTCAACTCCCATCTGTACTATCCTTTCGGCCTGCTTGGTATTTTTAATACCCCCTCCATAACAGATGGGCATCCGCGATTCGTCAGCCAGCCTCTGGATTAAGGAATAATTTGGTTCTCTCTTAAGTCTAGTTGCATCGATATCAATCACAATTAGCTCGTCGACTGCCTTTTCATTAAAAATCTTGACGGCATTTATTGGATCACCCACGTACTTATCATCGGAGAATTGTCGAGTTTTGACGAGACCTCCATCTCTTATCAGTAAGCATGGTGTAATTCTTGGACGCAGCATTAGACTTTCGTCGCAAAATTGGTTAGCAACTGAATTCCATTGCCTAAGCTTTTCTCAGGATGAAACTGAAAACCATAAATATTTCCGGATCTAACCGCAGATGCTATTTGGTTATGATAATTCGAAATACCAATAACAGATTGGGGATCAGTAGCTTTAAAAGTATACGAATGCAAAAAGTAAAATCCTTGCTCCAGATCTACGTTATCCCAAATCGAACTATCTCCCAAAGTAGAAACGTCGTTCCAACCCATGTGTGGCAACAAGATATTAGGGTTCGACGAATCGTTAGTCCTCATATGCATAGTGCGACCATTTATATAACCAAGGCCCTCCGCAGTCCCTTCATCACTCGATAATCCTAGCATATGCATACCTATACACACTCCTAAAAGTGGCTTTTCTTGTCTGAGCACAAAGTTATCTAAGTCGGAACGTAATCCTGAGTTATTTAATTTATCCATCGCGGTGTCGAACGCCCCCACTCCCGGAAGCACAATTTTATCGACATTACAAAAATCATTAGATCTTTTTATGGAAATAGCTTCTATATTTTGACTATGAAAAATCCTTAAAAAGGCACCTACATTGCCAATGCCATAATCTAAGATACCTATCACCGTTTCCCACCCAACTCCTGACCAAATAACTTAAGAACCTTAGCTCCAAAATTATAAATAGTTTCTTGGTTAGAAAAGTCTTTATAAGTTTTATTTGGAGTTTTTAGTAGCGCAATAAGCTCTTCTGCGGTCCACTCTAATTTACTCGCCACATACTCGAGTTCGTGGTGGATAGTCTCTGGGTCATATGCAGGCATTTTTAATTCTTCAAGTGCCTCATCCCTTGTCATTTGATTAGTCAATATTAAACTTGAAAATTGGACTTTTCTAGTGTCATAACCAAACCTTTCTGGCAACCAGTAACTTTCATAGAAACGAGTGAATCTAGACTCAAAATGTTTTTGGGGATATCTCTGATAACCATAATTATCAATAAGGAATTTTGTTGCTTCCTCTTTATCATAGGGCATGAAATCCAAAAGCCTTTGTAGCTTAATACCCTTGACATAGGGTAAATAAATCTTATGCCACAGAATATTTGTAACGGGATATTTCTGGAGAGGTTCCTCGCCATGTTTTTTATAAATATCCCGAAGCTGTATGGAGTCAGACTGGTAATACATCCACTCTTTGGGATTTCTAACACATTCTGTTGAGTAATTGCCTCCCGTAACGATATTTTTGATATTATTTTCTGACGCGAACTTGTACATGGTAGCAAAAAATGCATGATCTTGAGGCACATCGACGTGCGGAACTCCAGACTTGAAAAAGGCCCTCTGAAGCTTCTTGATTTCCTCCCAGTTAATTACTTCAGTGTAGAGTTCAAGCCCTAGCCCGTCGACTAGCTTCTCAATATTATTAACTGCTATCTGGGAATTCCATCCTGCATCGACATGAAACACTAGAGGCCTAAGACCTAATTTTACGGTGGCGAGATAAAGGAGATATGAACTATCAACACCTCCACTCATACCAAGAATACAATCAAAATCCTTGCCTTTCCCCTCTTTCTTTATCCCGGATACAATTTTTTCTAGATCAACTTCCCGCCCATAACCCATATTCCACTTAGGTAATATTTCGCTATCAAACACTCGGCAATGATCACAAACTCCGCTGCTATCGAAAACAATGGCCTTGTCGCTAGTATCCATTACACATCTAGAGCATATCACCCGATCACTCATACCTATAACTCCTTCTCTACCTTATCTAAAAAATTTTCAACGTTTGTAAACTCATTGGCTAACCTGATAAGCTTGTTATGAGGTATATCCCACCAAGCTGATAGCTCGATCCTCTTAATTATAGAGGGTTCAAAACGGTAACGAATAATTTTAGCCGGGTTTCCCGCAACTATTGCAAAGGGAGGAACTTCCTTGGTTACCACGGCACCAGCGCCTACTACCGCACCATTTCCAATTGACACTCCTGATAAGACAATAGCCGATCGTCCGATCCAAACATCATTTCCAATAATTGTCCTCCGCACGGCGTCACGTTTATGTCTGGAAAATTTGGTTTTGACGCTATCGCGACCTTCATAAAATACTGGCGACATACCCACCCAGTGCATAGGGTGCATTCCTCCTCCAATCACGACACCGTTAGCAATAGAAGTAAAGCCTCCAATATCCGTGTAATAAATATCACATCCATATCCGCAGAATGAGTGCCTACTCATGGTGGAATTCACAAAAGATGAACCCGCTTCAACCTTAGAGTTGCGATCGACAGTCGAATTTACTACAGACTTAAGCTGTAGTTTCCGGATAATTTTATGAAGAATACTTGTAAGACTCACCAGCATACCTGCGCCCAATAAAAAATATTAAAAAATAAAAATAATCCATTACAGTAGGGAATAATATGGGTTCTGATAAAACCCTTAACCAAACTAGCCCTAAATACCCAAAAAGCACGAACTTTGCTTTTTTATCTTTTACTAAGAATATAATTACGGCAGGACTAACCATGTAAGCAAGCGTAGGGACTAGGCCGAAAAGATAATGTGCTCTTATAAGTGATATATGAGGATTACCTTGGTATTCTGTGGCAATTACTGTTCCTGAGTAACTCCCTCCTAAGATGACACCTAACCCGTCCAAATTACCTAAATACTGACTAATAATTTCAATCCGATTAGCATCTGCCAAACCAACACTGAGCTTTGTGAGAGTTACTAGATCAGTCCAAAAATAGCTCAATACCAATGAGAAAGTGATAGCAAGTGCAACACTAAAGACGACAGCCCAAAAACGTCGAAATGAACCTCGCGAATTCGCACTCAAAAATATGTTCACATACGCAGAAAAGGCTATGATTGCAATTGCCACCACCAATGACCCCCTTCCATTTCCAAAAAATGCAACACCAAAAGTTATAGCCGCAAATAAAAGACTGACTCTTCCAAAGAGAAGGTAGGATACAGATGACAACAGAACCTGCACTAAAATAAAATAGGAGGGGAAACCATTTGTGCTAGAACCATCAATTATCTGTCCGAAAGGTTCTTTGAGACCCCAATACTTGTGTAAAAAAAAGCTAAGAACTAATGTAAAACAAACAAACAGTAACCTTACAGCAGCATAGATATCATGTAATGAATATCTTTCTGCGGTATACTTTGCCGACAAAAGACAGACAATGGTTCCAAAGAAGTAAAAAAGCGATGAAAAACCATGAGCAAGGTCGAAAAACGAAGGCAATATCAGCAACGTTAAAAATAGAGCCCAAAAAATATACATTCTGCTTAATCGAAAGTTAATAAATCCATTGATATTAACCACCAATAAGAAAAAGACTGCCACAATAAACAACACAGGTTGCTGCAAAGAAAACAGAACAAGCGTAACAACGAAAACCAGAAATAACTGTATGGCTCGATTAGAAATTAACATCTAATCAAATCCCCGTGATTAGAAAATTCATATGGACCTTTCAGCGCACATAGCTCATCATCCAAATTTTGGACTGTGGTAAAAAGTTCATTAAGACATACTATTAGACCAGTACTGAAGGCTATCTTTGGTTTTATTATGTCAGTCTCAATTAACAGTTTGGCCCCACAAAAGTTGGGGTCAATATGAGTTGAAGAAAAAAGAGAGATGATAATAGGAAATTCTTCATTTATGTCTACTTCATTTGTCGAAGAAATAACATTAACCCCGTGAGTATCCAATCCAGCAAGTGATCTGCGGTTAGGGTGTGGCTTATAGTAGATGTTAAGGCCAAGTGATTTTTTTACATCTGCAAGGACAGCCAAGACGTCTTCTTCAGCCTCGCTGGTAACCGTAACTGAACTGTCAAATTTCTGACTTATAAACAAGAGGCATACACTGGTAATTTGCTTCACATCAGGTATTCTATGATCACCTAAAAGGTCAAACTTATAACATTTAGACTCTTTTCCGAGTTCATAATATTCAGCCATTTTGTCATCAAGAAAGTAAAACTCATTAAAATATTGCACAGGGAAATATTTTCCAATTCCATGAGTTTTGTTAACAACTGAAAGTCCGACTCTTCTGCAAAATCGTGTCAATGACAAACAATTTATATCGAATTCATCGGATAGTTCCACTTGATGGAACCCCTTTTTACTTAACTCTAAAGACTTTATATATGCAGCTGATGTCTCAAGTAGTTCGTATGATCGAACATCTCGATATAACAGAAAATTCAAAAGAAATTTTATTCTATAATCATAACCATCGAGCTTGAACGCTCGTTTATCGTGTATAAGACCCCGAATAAACCTTATTTGGCGTGGAAGATTCACTGCAAAGGGATAGACAGCCATAACCATCTTGGTGTTAAGCCGGTCGTAAACCAAATCAATATCGTCAACATAAGCCTTTCGATATATAGTAGCAGGCCCCGTTGAAGCGCCCAGCAATTGAGCTGACCCGATAAATCTAAACAACGTATGCGCTACGACTTTTATTATAATTCGGACGATTTCAGATCTAGCCAACTTTTTATCAAAAACACTTTGGAAATTACGCCCTCCCTCAACCCCATAAACGCTCAAATATGTCGAGGGATCTATCTGAAATATTCGGTTTTGCTCTTCAATAAATTCTGAAGAGAATCTATAGGAGTAATTTACCCTTTTGCCAAATAAATATCTATTTTCATCAAATGACTTACACCAAAATTTTAAGTTTTCTGCAAACGCTTTTGACTCTTGCACAAGGGGTATGCTCTTCATAACTTTTCCACCAATATTTTAAACTTGGTTAGTTCTGAAACATTCATAACCTGGCGAGCTCTCTTTCTGATGCACGATGAGATAATATGTACATCAGAACATTCATAGCCAAAAATGAACTCGCGGCGCCAACAGCTCCAAAAATATTTGTTAGCATAATTGTAAGTACGATATTGATTATTAAGACTGAACTAGAGATTGAAGAAATTAGTAGGTTACGCTCAAAGAAAAACAAAATGTTAACTCTACAATAATAAAAACCCTGAAATAAACACCCCCCTACAAGCAACGGAAGGATATTTTTTGCCTCTGAATACTCTGCTGGAACAAAATAATCAAAGACGAGTACGCCTGATATAGCAAAGACTACGGATAAAAAAGTTAATCCCAAACAATATGTTCTAATATAATGCTTTACTAGCTGGACCTCACCAACCTTTAAGGTTTTGAAAATCCAAGGAGCAAATACTTTATTGATTGGTTCGATTAAAATTAAGAATGCAGTGGATACATAGACCGCAGCCATGTATTGAGCCATCTGCTCTGCTCCAACTTTCTCAAGCACCAATAGTTTGTCCATGAATCCGTTTAAAGTACCCACTGCGACATGAGGGAACAATGGAATACAAAACAAAGCAATCTCTTTGAGACGTACAACTGTTATCTCAACTACAAAATACCGTACGATAAAAAAATATGAATAAATCAAGCTAATTGAAAGTCCTATCGCCCAGCTTAAAGGGCGAGCAACTATGTCATAAGCATTCCCAAAACTGAGGATTGCAAAGCAAAGACTTAGATCAAAGACTGCTACGATCAGTTTCGAATAAACAAATTGATTTACTGACTCAGAAGTCTGAAAAAAGGCTTGTGAAAGGAGATGAAATCCGAAGAGCAACGTAATTAACGGATAGAAGTAGGTATACTCGCTCACTACCGATATCGCTCCGAGAGAACCAATCCAATAAAATCCTAGATTCAAAAACAAGCACCATATAACAAACAGCAAATGAATCAGGAAAAAACTCTTTTTGAAATCATCGATGTCAAGCTTATGGAACTTTACAGATACATATCCATTGGAACTAAACATTGCAAACGTTGCAAGCAAATTGATATATATAATAAAGCCTGACAACCTCCCGAACTCTGCAGCTGTCAGATGATTGGTCAGCAAAGGCATTAGAATTAGTGGAACTAACCCGCTAAGTCCTACAGCTATCGCATACTTTAAAATACTTAGATAATTAATAGTAATTTCTCACCAGAGACAGATCTACATTTGAGACACCGCGTAACAATTTATCGCTCCTATATTGTCAACAACACCGTCTGCGATGATGTTATATCACATTAGTAGTTTCCTAAAACGATCTAGTCCCAGCAGGCCACTTTTTTCGGGATGAAACTGCATGCCTACCAAATTATCTTTACGAAAGCTTGCGGTGAATTTTTGGCCTTTAAAGGTAGAACATTCAAGATCATCCAAATCTTCTTCAATATCGCAATAGTAACTATGTGCGAAATAAAATTCCCCTCTGTCAGTGTTCTTCCACCCGACATTTAGGTTTATACCATCCTGCGCTTTAAACTTTCGTACAGATCCTTTAATCAATCCAAGCCCACGCGCCGCCGGGCTCTCTTCTGAGGTTTCGAAAAATATTTGCATGCCTGCACAGGTCCCCACAATTACTTTCCCGTCAGAGTGCATCTGCCTCAGGAAATCATCTAACCCATTCTCTTTTAGACTGCTCGCTAGGCCTTCGAAACTGGAAACACCAGGAATTAAAAAACAGTCAATTGATTTCGTTACAGCCTCTGGCTCTGAAATGAACTCATAGCTTAGATCTAAATAATTTAACACATTGCTACAAGCATTACGGTTGCAAAATTTGGTTTCAATAATACCAATCAATCTAGACTCTCCCGAGTAAAAGTGCTTTAGAAATGGCAATACCGTCAATAAACGGAAAATTCTCCATGCCTGAAGGTAAACTAAAACTAGATAGCCCTCCAGAAATCACCGTTGGCGCGAAGACATGCGGCGCAATTAATTCAAGTACTTCTATTGGAAACCCGTTCATCATTCCGTCATTGTCAACCGACGATAAAATAATTTCACCCGCACCTAAATCCTGAATAAGTTTGATATGATCTAACAGGCTTATATTCCCTATTTCACGACCTGCAGAAAACATAGCACACCATTGCCCACCAATTTTTTTCGCTTCCACATGGGCTATCGCGGCCTGTGATCCGTAGTGCCTCGACACAAATTGCAATAGCGCCGGGTCTGTAAAAGTTGCAGAGTTGATTGCGACCCGATCCACACCTCGCTCAAAACACTCTTCAATTTTTTTAACATTATCCAAGCCGCCTCCAACTGTAACTGGAATGAAGTTCTCTCTTAGCAAGCTCTCTAGCTGACCGAGTACACTATTATGGCCAAATAACGTCGCGACCAAGTCGTAATAAAATATCTCACTTGAAGGTGTCTGAATAAATTGGCTTGAAATTTCGTCAACAAGACCAACTTTTTTATATCCTTCAAACTTTTGGCCCTTAACTACATAATTCCGCTTGACATCCAGCCGAATAATTTTTCTCATCCTATTTGGACCTTTAAATTATATCCCTGCGAGGTTTTTTCCCACAAATGCGGGGGCCGATTCTTATCAATGGTTTTCTGGAATGTCTCCTCGTCAACTTGAATATAGCTTAAAAATTCTTCATACCACTTACTTGGGAATTCTCCATCAAATTTCCGCACAAGTGCAATTGCTTCATCACGGTCAAGATGGCCATTCCTAATTTCCTGGCAGGAGTCATAGGTGGCTCGACCAATACCAAACTTTACAAAAGTTGTGTAAAAGTGAAAAGGCACAATTTTGTCGTCTATTTCGGTATACCTAGAGTACGTACCCTCTGATCTTTCGGGTGAAGGACTAAACCCAGTATTTTCTGAAACATAGTAATAAACACTTTGCGGATCCCATTTCTCAAAGAAACCAAGATAGGTCATTTTCATTCCAGACTTTTCCAACTCGCCCGAAGTGATCGGAATATAGGCTTGAAAATCATTAAGAGTAAAATCAGTCGTTGCTATAATTTCTGCCACTGAAACGCCTCCAAATTTCATTGCTAGAGGGTCGTCGGATACGAAGAAATCAGGTTTCATAAACGGTGAATTATTTTGCTCAATGGGATTTCCATATTCAGCTTGGTTTTCACCATAAATCACCAAATTAATACCCAGTTTGTGAGCAAGCTTTGGCCCTATTACTTTTTGGCCATGAATAAAAGGTTGAAAGGGATGGCAAAGATTTAGGAAAGCTAATTTCGTGAGATAGCTGTGTAAGCGGCCATTAGGCGTATACAAATTACTATCAATTCCGCCGATCCGCGTCAGGTTATTGAAGTTTTGAAATCCAACATCGGTGAACATATTTGGGGCCCAGGTCACCGCCAACGGATTCATGCCATACTTATATTTCAATAAATGGGCCGTATAACTACTGTCTTTACCACCACTGCTAGGAACTAGCACGTCATAGCTACCGTCGTTTGACCTATAGGGCTCCAAGAGCTTGTGGAATTTTTCTGAACGATCATCCCAATCTATAACATTTCGTTTTTCTTTATTGAAGCGGCAAGCCGTACAAACTCCATCAACTATATCAATCCCACTTTTCCGAGTACCATCAGAGGTCATCTCTACTGTGGACGATGGTCGCTGATTGCTTATAACACATATTTCACAGTATTCAACCTTCTCAGGTAATCCAAATAGTGAGTTCGACATTTTACTAGATCCTATATTAATTGGAGAGTTAGCTTACTGACTCCATTGATTGAGATATTAAAGGTGCCCTTGATGAAATGGTAATGAACGGAAGACAAAACACCCTCTTAGTTTAAGGCGCCCTTAGACTAATAACAGGGCAAATCGACATAATTACAGAAACATTAGGAAGCCGCGCCATATTTAAATAAATTACAGTCGTATCTTGGTAAATGATGTTTAGAAGACTTAAAATCATTCGCCGTAATATCGCGAGCTTCAACATTAAATGAATAAATCACATTCAGCTGTTTTAAGAGATGAACAGTGTCGTTATTGAATGAATGAAATCCTCCATACGGATGGCAATAACTTCGGAAGCTTTCCTTCGTTATCTTATCCACCATCGAAAAAGATGCCTGTAATTCTTCCCGCTGTTTATCAAGACCAAGATTACTCATCACCGGGTGGGAATGAGTGTGGGAACCAATAATCATTCCTTTATCATGCATTTTTGACAACGCCTCTAGCGGAACGTAAATGTCATCATTATCAAACTGGTGACCTAACTCAGAAGCAATTTTATCGATCACATCTTCACGGTGGGCGTAACTAATATAGTAATTAAAGATTCGTTTGAATTCTGACACGCCCTCATAATTTACCTGATGAGTATAAGTCTGGTCTTTGAATTCGTCTCTTTTAGAGGGAGTTACCATATCTTCGTTTACTAACCTAAGCGCTAATTCAAGCAACCGACTTCCATCAAACGCACCGCACAGGAGGTGGATTTTATGAACGTCTAGTGCTTTATTACTAGAATACGGGCGTGTTGGTACATAAAATATAGCCCACAACCCTCTTTTTACGAGTTCAGGAAAGACATAGTCGTAGTGACACTTTAAAGCGTCATCGAACGTGAGCAGGATCTTACCAGATTTTAGCGGCATTGCACCTGTTTGCACAAACTCCGTCCATTCCTCATGTGTTACAAAACCATACTCTAAGGCAAAAAAATCCAGCTGCTTACGGAAATTCTGGATATCCAAAAATCTGAAATTCGGAAACTTCTCATCATATTCGCACACATAATGGTACATAATGGCCTTCATGATGTCACCCTAACCCAGCATTGGTAACAATATTCGGCCAAAAACTCACATCCTTCCCGTCAAGATGTTCCGACACCATGCCGTCGTTGAAGTTATCATACATCGCCTGACAAGCTAACGAGTCAAAGTCTTTTTGGCGATAAAGTCGACCTTCAAAAACCGGCTGCACTTCATCTGTAACGAGATGGAGAGATTCGATAATGTCGCCGTAAACATCAGCCATATTTTTAATAAGTCTATTTCCAATCGAATGCGGACTGTCGCCCAATGATATATCCGCTCTTATTTGATGAATTATGTTTCCGGTGTCTATGCCGGTATCTATATGCATAAATGTCGCCCCAACCATATGTGGCTCTCTGTTAATTAGAGGCCATACATTAGTGCCACTACCACGATAATAGGGTGACAAACCTAGATGCACATTTAAAAAGCGCCGCGCAAAAACATCAAGAAGCCGCGATTTAATTAGCGACGAACCGTAGCAGATTAGCAAGTCAGGCTTGAGTGACAGTATCTCCGATACGACCGATGCAGCGTTGATGTCGCCCTTTTTGATCTTTTTGGGATTTGACAAATCAACCGTTACCTCAATCCAGTCCCAAAAAAAATCTTTTTCCGACTGCGTCCGTGCTTCGACATGCTGTCTTTCCAAAAGACTTGATTGTTCGTTTTGACTCGTTCGAACTTCCAAACTTTGATCAGATCCCTCGCAATAACTTGCTAACACGTTAATACCTTCCCTGGAGGCGATTTTTTTTCTAAAGAATTCGTGCCGTATTTCATCGCCTGTAAGAATAATGACTTTCATGAATTAACCCTTATAAAATATCAACGAACATCGACGGTCTAAAACGTTTAATAACTATCCCGATTTATAAGATACCGCTTTACACTAAAACCCGAACTGGCCTTTACAAAGATTGTTTTGGTTGCACCTTTGTACTTCAATATACGTAACCATCAGCTAAGTGAGTGCACTGGTGTTGCCCTGTTTCTTCGCTAACCATATTAACCTCCGAGGCTAACTAAATAGATGGCTACCATTACTTTTACTACAGCTACAATTGGCGCTCAGGAGGCTCATTATAAATTCATTGCAACTTCTAGCCTACGTGGTCATTTGTGAGACGTGACCCACTTTTTATATCCCTTATTAATACCTTCCCAATCAAACTGTCAAAATCATTTGCACCAAAATCTCCACCTCCCGGACGTTTGAGCCATAGATTTTCATTACTTATAGCTTCCCCCGCATATAAATCTTTAGTGACTACGACAGATGCAAAAGCGAAAGCGATGGTAGGCGCCTCATCATCAATTGGGCCCTTGTCTCCGCCGCGCGCATCATAAATATTTTTTGCACCTTGAACTAAGTCAGCCAACTCCTTGGGGCCCATGGAGCATACGATATCCGGTCCTGGCCGATCCATTCTGTCAGTAAAATGCCTTTCTAGAATACTGGCTCCTAGAGCAGTAGCACCAAGACAGGTATGATTGGAAACGGTATGGTCAGATAATCCGACCACAGCATCTGGGAAAGCTTCTTTTAGTAGGGCCATTGCACCCAGCCTCACCTGGTGAAATGGAGTGGGGTACACATTAGTACAATGTAATAACGCAAATGGTGTTTTATTGGCACGGAAAATTTCCACAGCTGGACGAATAGAATCTATTGAATTCATACCAGTACTTAAAATCACAGGCCTTTGGAATTTAGCAATATGCCTGACTAATGGATAATTATTACATTCACCTGACCCGATTTTATAAGCCGGTACGTCCCAACTCTCCAATCTATCGGCCGCAGCTCGAGAAAAAGGGGTGCTAATAAAAATGGAACCCTTAGACTGAATGTGCCTCATCAATTTAAGTTCATCCTTTTCGGATAACGCACATCGATTCATGATTTCAAAAATTGACACATCGGCATTGGCGGGAATTATAGTTTTCGCCTCCTCCGACATTTCATCTTCAACAACATGCGTTTGATGCTTAATGATTTCGGCTCCTGACGCTATCGCCGAATCTGCCATTGCAATAGCGGTATCAAGACAACCCTCGTGGTTGATACCGATCTCCGCTATGACAACCGGCGGTAAATCGTCACCAATAACTCTTCCAGCAATACTAAAACTAGTCATTTGATTCTTCCAAAAGTTTTTCTACAGTTTTTAAATCGGCCTCGGTATCTATATCGACACTATCCCTATCAGTCATAATAAACGGAAAGGCTCCATCCGAGGGAAATCCCCCTATTTTATCAAAATCCTTAACCATAAAGCCGTAAATAGCGCCATTTGGATAATAACACTCCGGCAAGTCTTGCCTATTAGAGTTTGACAACCGTTCCCCAAACAGCGGCTCTAGCATAGCGTCTTCATTTAATTTGAATGCCTTAAAAGGACTAGCTTTACATTTGACAACGCTTACTAAATTTCTCACATTTGATCTTTCCATCGCCAACAATGCATCATCAATGTGTAGCGCACACCTCAAGGGAGATGTAGGTTGCAAATAAACTAGCATGATATTTTGCTCAATTAGTGACTGGGGCAGCCAATCTCTGAAATTCGCGACCACATCTGCCGCCGAGGAAGAATCCTCTGCCAAACAATCAGGTCGGCGGAGAACCATCGCTCCATATTTTTTTGCTGCATCGCAGATTTCACGATCCTCAGATGAAACCCAAACTTGATCTATAGTAGCTGATGACAAGGCTGCCTTTATAGAATACCAAATTAGCGGGTATCCGTTTAGAATCCTAAGATTTTTCCGCTTCACCCCTTTTGAACCACCCCTAGCTGGAATCAAGGCTATAACTTTCGTTCCATCAGCTAACATACCCACCTCGTTATTTCTAACAAACGGAAAGTCAAATCTCACCGCACAGACGGTCAAACCTTAAAGCCCTTCCTCACTTTAATAAATTCGTGATTCCAACAAGGATTTATCTAGATTTGCATCAGCCTCCATTAACATCGCGACCATTTCTTTTTCGGACATGAACTCTGCATTTTCAGATGAATATTCGTCATCCAACTTATTATTCCCTAAATTGTCATATCCTCTAATCGTTATAAATTCACCCTCCAAAAAAGTTCTAGAGACTTCCTTCTCGTTAATCAGGGTCTCATTTAACTTTTCTCCCGGTCTCAATCCAACATGCTCAATATTCTGTGAAATAATCTGCGCTAACTTAAACATATTCACTGTTTTCATTTTCCGAGATAGAATAAACGATTCACTTTCATCTTGAGATTTCAAGACAGCAGAATAAACTAGTCGAGCTGCCTCATCACGAGAAAACATCAATCTATTCATGGCTTTGTGTGTCAACGGCAAAGATTTTTTATCGGCCTTAAGGCCCAGCCAGAAGGGAATTACCGAACCATGACTATGAGAGACATTACCGAATCTACATACCGAAAATTTGGTTTTTGTCGTGTGGGACTCTAAAAACATTTTTTCCATGAGAGCCTTGGTATAACCGTAGTTACTATCAGCACTGCACGCCTTGTCAGTACTAATCGCCACGGTTACAGGTACCGAATTATCTACAGCAGCTTCAATAACATTTAGGCTACCAAGGATATTGGATTTTATTGCCGCAATAGGAGAAGTCTCGGCAGAATCAACATGCTTTAAAGCTGCAGCGTGAATAATAATATCAGGCTTTATTTTTGCAATACTAGTATGCAGGGCCAATTTATCTTCAACTGAGCCTAAAATGATCTCAATGTTTGGGAAGTTTCTTTTAAGAGAGACTTGCATTTTTTCATTCCGGCTATAGCTAAAAAACTTATACTTTTCATAATATTGCTCTATAAACGACATCCCAACAGTACCAGAACCACCAGTAATAAATATTTTTTCCATCAGTAAGTTATCCTCTTTTGAATGACTTTATCACCTATTTCTAAGCTTTTTAGCAGCGCCACAATTCTAGCCGAACTTTTCCCATCCCCGTATGGATTTTCGAAAACTGTTTGTTTTTCCTTAAGATCCTCGCATTGCTTAATAGCACTTAAAATTTCTTTAACATCATGACCCACATCAATAACGTTTTCAGGCCTAAGTCTGCCCTGCTGCCGAGTACCCACATTAACAACTGGGACATCAAAAGACGAAGCTTCATGAATACCACTGCTGGAATTCCCAATAAGGCCGCTAGAATGACGGAGAAGATTTACATAGTCGTCTATAGATAGTGTTTTAACGCTTTGAATGTTAGAGCTTTTGATCTGTTCGATTATTGACGAATATCCTGCATCATTATTAGGTAAAATGATTAATGCGTTTATTGAAGACTGTTTAATCGCCTCAAGAGTGACCTGAATCTGCATGGTTGATTCTTTCATTTCACTAGTTACAGGATGTTGAATCAATAGGAAATAGGGCTTCGATAGGCCATACTTTTCAATAATATCCTGGTTATCTCTAACGGCTAGAATTGCATCAATCGAGGGACAACCAACGTTGAAGACGCGTTCCTGAATTTCTCCCATTTTTATTAATCGGTCACATGCATCTTGATTTGCTGCAAAATGATAATGAGCAAATTTACTCATTGAGTGCCGTATCGATTCATCGATAGTTCCAGTAACTTCTCCACCTTGTATATGTGCTACAGGGATATTCATATGCGCGCCAGCCAAGGTTACGGCAGCATTCGCCGCAATATCAAATCCAGATAAAATAATATCTGGCTTCGACTTTTCAAGCTCGTATGTTACCTGCTTTACTGCCTCAGCGTAGGCTCGCACCATCGAACCGCCACTGTCTTCTTTCTCTAAAAACATCTCAAAGGTTGAAAATATCTTAAACCCATCTGACTTTATTTCATTAATCGTGAGACCATGCTCGGGTTTTAAATGCAATCCCGTTACTACTAGATCATAGTCAAGATCTGGGTCTTGTTTGATAATATTCAAAATCGGCTGGAATCTGGAATAATCTGCACGACGCTCCGTAATCAAAAATATTTTTCTCATAAATAATCTCTACCTTTGCTTTACACCATATCGGTTAATGTGTTGACCATGTTAGTGGGACCCGCCAGAGTTTTCCACGGTCTATTAGTTTAGTATGCTTCTATTATTAACTCAAAAAATTAAACAAAAAATTACTCTTCACAATGTTATTTAGCATCATAGACTTCTCAAATTTTTCAACGCTTTACTAGCTGTCTTTTTCCATGCATCTTTAGTTAAAGACCCGATTTAATCCAGAATCATAACTTATACCCAAATACCTTTAGTATCGATAATCATTCCAACATTTGGTACACCAACTCTCCTAAATTCAGCGTGGTCAACCAGTAGGACTGCAATATCCGCTCGACCTTCTGCCACATCAAATGAGACCAATTCGAAACTTTGAGAGGACGATAAATTAGTAATATTAGGCTCAACAGCTAATACCTTTCCCCTATGAAAGTCAGCGATTTCCTCGACGATCGACATCGACGGACTTTCTCTTAAATCGTCGATATCAGGCTTAAACGACAAACCAAAACATGCAATAACAACATCTTCGATAGATTTATTTGAATGTGATTGCAAAAAATCCGCTATCGCTATTTTTACCTTCTCAACAACCCATTTTGGCTTAAAGTCATTCACTTTCCGTGCTGTCCTTATTAACTTTGCTTCACTGGGTGTTTGGCTCACAATAAACCAAGGATCAACCGCGATACAATGGCCGCCTACACCAGGTCCCGGCTGTAGAATATTCACTCTAGGATGTCGATTGGCAAGTCCAATTAATTCCCACACATTTATGTCAAGCTTGTCGCAGATAATAGAAAGCTCATTCGCGAAGGCAATGCTAACATCGCGCGATGCATTTTCTGTCAACTTTGCCATTTCTGCTGTTCGAGCATTAGTAACTACACAATCACCTTTCACAAATGTCTTGTAAAGCTCGATCGCCGCTTCAGAGCACCCGTCAGTCATCCCACCAATAACCCGATCATTCTCCACTAACTCTCTAACTACGTGGCCAGGTAGAACACGCTCAGGACAATGAGCAACTCTTATATCAGACTCAATCCCATTCGTTTGAGGGAACGTTAAATCAGGTCGATCTTCAGCCAACCAAGCAGCCATTTTTTCTGTTGCACCCACGGGACAAGTTGACTCTAAAATAACCAAATCGCCTTTTTTTAGAACCGCCGCAATGGCTCGAGCAGCTGACTCAACAAATCTTAAATTAGGCTGTGGTACATCATCGTTTTCACTTACAGGTAAAAAGGGGGTAGGCACTGCAATGAGAAAGGCATCGGCAGGCTCAGGTGTCGTAACTGCTCTCAGGTAGCCTTCGCTTACC